>OGDN01000272.1_pt1 | contig 107887 bp, 115 predicted proteins | sample 1570271 | NCBI WGS metagenome assembly OGDN01 (sample SAMEA4384481, study PRJEB24528) | human gut metagenome
GGAGATCCAGCGGATAAGCGTTCTGTCAAAACTCCGTCAATGGAATTCGTGTTGCACACATGCTATCTTTTATTTTTTCTCTAAATACTCGACGACCTTCAACTCATACAATTTTATAATTTTTTGCTGTTAATGTAAATTCCACTCCATCGCTTACATATACTTTATTGTTTTTATCTACAAAAACAGCCTTTGCATTATATTTCTTTAACAATTTCTGGCTTTTCTTTACTCCTAAACTGAAACATGCTGTAGATAGTCCGTCTGCGTTGATTCCTGAATCGCAGATGATCGTGCAAGATCTGATGTCTGTTTTTACACTGTATCCTGTTTTGGAATCTAAGATATGGAAGTAGCGTTTGCCTGTCTTTTTATCTGTAAATGTTTTTTCATAATCTCCAGATGTTGAAATGCTTGTGCCACTTTTGACTTTGATCCCTCCTAGGACTTCTCCGTCTTTGCCGTTTGGATCTTGGATCCCTACGTTCCAGTCGGAGCCGTCAGATTTTTCTCCATAAACTACAATGCTTCCTCCTAGGGCTACCATGGCTCCTGTGATTTCTTTGTCTTTTTTGATCATCTTAATGGCTTCGTCGGTTCCGATTCCTTTTCCATAGGCTCCAAGGTCTATCTTGGTATTTTTGTCGCATGCAAGGATTTCTCCGTTGTCTTTGACTGTGACATGCTGGCTGTTTTCTGACAGATCTCCGCTAATCGCTTTCTTGATCTTATTTGCATCTGGTACTTTGGGATCGCTTGATTCAAAATCCCAAAGTTTTGTTAATGCTCCAATCGTTGGATCTACCGTGTTTCTTCCGTCTGCATAGGAATCCTGACTGATCTTGATCGCTTGTTGTAACCAGTTTTTAAGATTCCCTGTGACTTTTGTTTTTCCGTTGTTTTGTTCTAATTTCTGATTGATTTTTGAAACCTGGGAACTTTTTAATCTCCATGACAATTGTTGTTTTTCAAGTTTCTTTTCCATGTCGATGATCTTTTGTTCTGTCTGTTCCAGATCATCACTTGTTCCATAGAGTGTAATGTTCGTTACAGTTCCCATTGCAAAATCTGTATGGCTGTATGATGTCGATTCCTTTTTGCATCCTGTCATCATAGATGGGATCATGCTGATGCACAAGATACTTGCGATCGTTTTTTTCAATGTAAGTTTCATATTATTTACTTACTCCTTCTTTATAAATTTACATACTGCCATCCATACTCTTTGTAAGCTTTGATCTTTAATTTATTCTGACTAACATATTTTTGTAATACTTTCTTTCTCTGATTTTGTGTAACAGAATCCTTCATCATCCTTATTGCAACATCAGGATATCCTTTACATAACTTCCGGATCGATCTCTCCAGAGATTCTCCATCTTCTGCGTATCTTGTCTTGGTTACTCGATAGCCGTCTTTTGTTTTCTTCAGATACATGACCCCTGGATAACTTCCACCAGAGTAGTTCTTTAACAGACTTCCATAACGATAATATGTTTCACTCCAGAAGTTCGCATAAACTTCTGCTCCGGATTTTGTTTCAACGATCTTATAAATATTCAGCATTGGGATTGTAACAAGTCCTTCTTCTTTATCTTCGTCAGATTTCTTTTTTGTCTCATCAAAGACTGCCTTGATCCTTAAATCTTTCCCTGTATATTCGTATTCTGGAAGTTGGGTATTAAGTTTTATTTTGTCGGATGTTTTAAGATCTACCATTTCACTTTGTATGTCTGGCTGGTTTTCTTTTCCTGATAAAGTATATAGTTTTAGGCCGTCTTTGTCTACCACTAACACCGATTGTTTTCTGATTCCTTTGGAATCTTTCCACTGATATGCATACTTACTTGCTGAGACATCCATTGCACGGATCTTATCTCCGATCTTTCCAGGTATACTGTCCGATTCTTTTTGTGTATGTTTATGATCTTTGATGATCGTCTGATACAATTTGTCTTTTTCACTGATCTGTTTGGATGGCGTGATTTTTGCAAATTTCATGTTATCACACCGTTTGAGTGAATATGCATAAATATTTCCGTTTACTTTTCCTTGTAATTGATTGTAAATGATCATCCATTTCTGATCTTTTGACACCTTTATAGCCGTCTCAAGTCCTGGATTTTCTTCATCTCCTTCACTGTAGAAATGATCACATCCGATTTTGTCAAGATCTACCGCAGCAATAACTTTCTTCTTTGTTCTATCATAGATCACACTTCCGACAGAGTCTGAAAATACGGCAAGGTTATCTGAGCAATACGACAATTCTATTCCTTCATTCTGAAACAACCTATTATTTTTTGCCCTGTAAGAAAGCCAGGCACAGATCTGTGCTGCAGATGCTGACTGATCGCTTTTTTTGATCGTTGCATAGACTTCATTTTTCTGTGCCTGACTACTCTTACCCTTCCCACACCCTGTAAACAACGATGTTGCCATAACAGCACTCATCAATAGTAAAGTACCTTTTCCACACTTTCTCATCTTTGTTCCTCCTTATTCTCTTATTGTCTCCTATCTTATTGTTTTCAACTTTATTATACAAAGAAAAAGCATCAAAAAAGAAAACAAAATCTTAAGATTCTTCTACATAATTCTTAATGATTTTGTTTTCTTCTTGTATACATTATAATTCTATGATCTTGCCATCACAGATCGTATATTTTACTTTTCCTTTTAATTTCCATCCTGTAAATGGAGAGTTCGTTGCTTTGGATTTATATTCCTTGACTTCCCATTCTTCCTCTGGATCAAACAAGACAACATCCGCAGGTTTCCCTTCCTGCAATCTTCCTTGTTCCATATTATATAGTTTTGCTGGATTGACCGTCATCTTCTCCAGAAGCTGCATCATAGAAAGATATCCTTTCTCCACAAGTTCTGTGACTCCAAGTGCCAGCGATGTCTCGATTCCTGTAATGCCACTTGGTGCCTGATCTAATGGTTTGTCTTTCTCTTCTTTGGAGTGTGGGGCGTGGTCTGTCGCAATGATCTCGATCGTACCTTCCTGTAATCCTTTGATGATCCTCTGACGGTCTTCTTCTGTTCGAAGTGGCGGGTTCATTCTTGCCAGTGTTCCGTATTTTAATACGGCCTCTTCTGTCAACGTGAAATGGTGTGGAGACGCCTCTGCGTAAACATTCGCACCTTTTTCTTTGGCTTCTTTCACGTAATCTACCGCAACACCAGAGCTGATATGCTGAATATCGACTTTCGCTCCTGTTTTGACTGCTAATTCACAGTCTCTCTTTACCATCACGGCTTCTGCCAGGTAAGAAGCTCCACCATAATTTAACTGTTCGGAGACTTTTCCCTGGTTCACTCCTGGCTGTTTAATATATGCAGGATCTTCTTCATGAAGACTGATCGGTACATCTAATTCTTTGGCTTTCTTCATGGCTTCTTCTACGAGCTTCTCATCCATCAGTGGAATTCCATCGTCTGTAAATCCACGAACCCCTGCTTCATAGAGTGCATCCATGTCTGTTAATTCTTTTCCTTCAAATCCTTTGGACACAGCTGCTGCCTGCCATACTTTGATCGGAAGTTGTTCACATCTGTCTTCGATCTCTTTGTAAATATCCACAGAATCCACGACAGGCTTTGTATTTGCCATACATACTACCGTCGTAAATCCACCAGCTGCTGCCGCAGCAGAACCTGTCTGTAAATCTTCCTTATATGTAAATCCCGGATCGCGGAAATGTACATGTACATCAATCAATCCAGGGGCTGCGATCATCCCGGAAGCATCAATGACCTGTTCAATGCCAGAGACATCATCTACCTTACCGATCTGTCTGATCCTCTTCCCGTCTAATAAAATATCTGTTACCTGATCGAATCCGCTTTCTGGATCCATCACTCTTGCATTCTTAATTAAAATCATCTCTGCCTCCACGATCATATGTTTTATTTTACCTGTTCTTTCACTGCTTCAGCGACAGTTTCTAAATTATCTTGTGTCAGTTCTTTTTCTGATTTCACGACAATAACATAGTTATTTCCGCTCTTTGATGTGATCGTCCCAAATGCATTGTATGCTGTCTCATCATCAATTTCTTTTGTCATTGGTACAAACGCTACTTCTTCTGTCTCGATCGTATCTCCGATCTCGTAATTATGTCCTTTTTCTTCCAGTGCCATTACCTCATTAGAGATTGTTTCATCTAAATCTTCTTCCATGATCTCCTCAGATTTTCCTTCACACTGCTGAATGCTGACATTCATTCCATTGACTTCAAAACTGTGATCAGAAGCTTTGGTCGTGATCTTCTGTTTGATCGCAAATCCTCCTGCTACAGATAAGCAGATTCCTACAATGGCTAAAAACTTTTTGTTAAAAATAATTTTTCTCATGGTTCTATCCCTCCTTGAATGCTGGCATTTTAGTCAGATATAGTATACCCTATTTTATAGATAAATTGCGAGCTATTTTTTTCTTAATTTTTTCTTTCCAAAAAATATTCCCTTTACCTGATGGAGAAGATTTTGTTTTGGTGTCTTCTCTTTTGGAGCAAGTCTTTTTGCTTCATTTAAAAAGTGAATCTGTGAATTCATGTTATCTTCACGTTTTTTCTTGGTTGTATATTCTCCATTGGAAAGCAGTACCTGTGCCTGAATGTTATCCTGTTTCATCACATCGATCATCTTTAGGATTCTTTGTTTTAACTTTGGATCATAGATCGGTGCTGCAACCTCGACTCTTCTTCTTGTATTTCTTGTCATCATATCTGCAGATGAAATATAGATCTCTGTATCATCTCCAACTCCAAATGCATAAATCCTTGAATGTTCCAGAAATCTTCCGACAATGCTTTCTACACGGATATTCTCCGTCTTCCCTGGGATTCCAGGACGAATACAGCAGATTCCACGGATCAGCAGAAATATCGGAACTCCTGCATTTGATGCCTTTGACAACTCATCGATGATCTTGCGGTCTGTTAAAGAATTCATTTTCATAAAGATCCCACATGGCTGAAAGCTTTCTGCCTTCATTTTCTCACGCTCGATCCTTTTTATGATCCCATCCTGAAGACTTGATGGTGCGACAAGAAGATGATCATACGTTCCTTGAAGATTAAATGTTGCCATATTATGAAAGAAAACAGATGCATCATGTCCAATTTCTTCGGATGCTGTCATAAGGCTTAAATCTGTATATAATTTCGACGTACTTTCATTATAATTTCCTGTTCCGATCTGTGTGATGTAATAAATTCCACGACTGTTTTTCTTCGTGATCAGACAAACTTTAGAATGAACTTTGTAATCTTCCATTCCATACATAACCTTACAACCAGCTTCTTCTAAGATTTCAGAATAATTGATGTTATTTTCTTCATCAAATCTTGCCCTAAGTTCCATCAATACAAGAACTTCTTTTCCATTTTCCGCTGCCTCACATAGATATTTGACGATCCTTGCCTGCCTTGCCAAACGATAAATGGTGATCTTGATAGAAAGAGTTTCTTTATCCTTTGCACTTTCTTTCAATAATTCAATAAATGTATCCATGCTGTCAAACGGAAAGGATAATAATTTATCTTCCTCAAGAATCTGTTTTGTCACACTGACTCCTGGAATAAAATCTCTGTTTAACGCTGGTACAAATGGACGATAGCATCCATTTTTTCTCTCTTCTTTTGACACTTTATCTGTCAGCTTGTAAACATATTTTAAATCCAACGGCGCCTGGCTTTTAAAGATGTCCTGTTCTGAAATATTTAAACGTTCTGAGAGGTATTTTTTAATCTCTTTATGACGATTGCCCTCAATTTCTAAGCGAACTGGTTTTAATCTGGCCCTCATCTTAATGATCTTCTTCATATGTGTACGATAATCATCCGTTGATTCATAAATCTCATCATCTGGATTGATATCAGCACTTCTTGTAATACATAAAACTGCCTTTTCTTCTACCGTATAATTCTCAAATAATTCATCGCAGAAATATAAAATAATGTCTTCTAAAAGTACATAGCTTCTTCCTTCCCCCGGCAGAAAGATCATACGCTCCACATCCTTTGGAAGTCCAATGATCCCAAAAGAAATCTTTTCTTTCTTCTTTAAGATCAACCCAATCTGCAATATTTTATTTGGGATATGAGGAAATGGATGCTGTTTCCCGATCACGATCGGAGAAAGTATTGGCAGTATCATCGCCTCATAATATGCTTTTAATTTTTTCTTTTCCTCTTTCTCCAGTTCCTCGATCTGACAGCGTTTGATCTTCTTATCTGCTAATTCTCTGGATACTTTTGCAAAGATCTGATCTCTTAATTCATACAGTGGTCTGACATGTTTTGCAATCTCATCTAACTGTTCTTCTGGTGTCAGATCCGAACGGATATCTCTGTGATTATCATGGATCAGACTCATTTCATGAATGCTGCCCACTCTGACCATAAAAAATTCATCCAGATTGTTCGTAAATATCTCTAAAAATTTCAAACGTTCAAAAATAGGAACGTTCTTTTTATCTGCTTCTCTTAAAACGCGTTCATTAAACTTCAACCAGGATAACTCCCGGTCCTGTGTATAAGAAAAATCATAGTTTTTGTTCATCATCCTGCCCTCCATCATTCATTCTATTTCCTATGAAAAAATCCGGAGAGATATTGATATTCCCCCGGATTCTCATTCTTATTAATATGCGAATTTCTCTGCAAAATATGCTTTCAGATCTTCAATCTTAACACGTTCCTGTTCCATTGTGTCACGGTCACGAACTGTAACAGCTCCGTCTTCTAAAGAATCGAAATCGAATGTTACACAGTAAGGTGTTCCGATCTCATCCTGTCTTCTATAACGTTTACCAATATTACCACGTTCGTCGAATTCACAGTTATATTCTTTCGCTAATTCTTCGTAAACCTTCATAGCACCATCGCTTAACTTCTTAGACAATGGTAAGATACCGATCTTAACAGGTGCTAATGCTGGATGGAAATGAAGAACTGTTCTTGTATCTCCGCCTTCTAATTCTTCTTCATCATATGCAGAGCATAAGAATGCAAGTGTTACACGGTCTGCTCCAAGAGAAGGTTCGATCACATATGGGATGTAACGTTCTTTGTTCACATCATCAAAATATGTTAAATCTTCACCAGATGTATTCTGATGCTGAGTTAAGTCATAATCTGTACGGTCTGCGATACCCCATAATTCACCCCATCCGAATGGGAACATAAATTCAATGTCGGATGTTGCTTTAGAATAGTGAGATAACTCTTCTTTCTCGTGGTCACGCACTCTCATCTCATCTTCTTTGATTCCAAGTGTCTGTAACCAGTTGATGCAGTAATTCTTCCAATATTCAAACCATTCTAAATCTTTGTCTGGTTCACAGAAGAATTCTAATTCCATCTGTTCGAACTCACGAGTACGGAATGTGAAGTTTCCTGGTGTGATCTCGTTACGGAAAGATTTACCGATCTGTCCGATTCCAAATGGAATCTTCTTTCTTGATGTTCTCTGAACATTCTTGAAGTTTACAAAAATTCCCTGTGCTGTCTCAGGACGTAAGTAAACTGTATTCTTCGCATCTTCTGTAACACCCTGGAATGTCTTGAACATCAGGTTGAACTGACGGATCTCTGTAAAGTTGTGTTTACCACAGCTTGGACAGCAGATGTTATGGTCGTTGATAAAGCCTTCCATCTTGGCATTGTCCCATCCGTCTACGGAACCATCCAGTTCGATGTCATTGTCCTTGGCAAAATCCTCGATCAACTGGTCTGCGCGAAATCTTTCATGACACTCTTTACAGTCCATCAAAGGATCGGAAAAACCGCCCAAATGTCCGGACGCTACCCATGTCTGTGGGTTCATCAGGATCGCACAGTCTACACCCACATTGTACTTATTCTCCTGAATAAACTTCTGCCACCATGCTTTCTTTACATTGTTCTTCAGCTCTACGCCCAGATTTCCGTAATCCCATGTGTTGGCAAGTCCGCCATAAATCTCTGATCCCGGATAAATAAATCCACGGCTTTTCGCCAGTGCCACAATCTTGTCCATTGTCTTTTCCATTTGAAATTCCTCCAAAAAATTCTTTCATCGCAAATCATCCCTGACTTCCCGGAATGCTGCGCCTGCATTTATGTTCCATTGTACTATTATAAAAAGTTTTTTTCAAGTTAAAAATCCAGCATCCCCAGGGATTTGAACTTCCGGTCCGTGTTTGCTTCCAGATAACGGCCTACCACCCGGGACAATTCCTTCTGAACCTTCTCCCCCACAGTAAAACTGTAAAGGGTTTCCAGCCTGGAAGATAAGATCCGCTGCAGCGTATACAGGGTAGTGCCGGAAATCAGCATATCACCCCTTCCGCCTCCACACCGGCTGCACCGCACGCCGGCATCTTTCACGGAAAAAAACACCAGATCCTCTTCCCCGCCACAGTCCACACACTGATAAATTCTGGGTGCCACACCTTCTATGTAAAGCATGCGGAATTCATAGATCCGGCGGACCAGTTCGTGGGGGATCTCTTTTCTGGTCAGAGCGTGCAGCGACACATACAAAAGATTCAGTTCTTCCTTGGCATTCATTCCCTCTCTGGTAAAATAATCCGCCACTTCGCAAAAATACAATCCCATGTACAGCGCATCAAGATCCTGCCTGAGTTTTGGGAAAAACTGCTTTACTTCCACCTGTTCAATGCTGTAGGAGTCTCTTCCCTTATATACATAAAATTCACCGAATGTAAAAGGTTCCGTAGACGCCGAAAGGGGGCTTTTCGGTCGTCTTGCCCCTCTGGCAAATGCCGAAATACGCCCCCATTCTTTTGTCAGAAGGACAACCCTTTTATCGTATTCCCCGATGGTAGTGGCCGACAGTACCATGCCCATTACCTGCTGTTTCAACGATTTTTTCCTCCTTGCTGCCACAGTCGCCGTACCGGTAACTCTCCCGGTCTGCCACATAAGCCAGATAATCACTGACCCGCCCTGTGGATGTAAACCGGTTCCATGCTTTGTCTCTTTCTTCTTCCATGACTTCCTCCGTTTTGTGCCTTTGCTTCTACAAAACTTAGAATACCCGGAAGGATTTTTCTCTATGCTGTCAGATATTGGAAACCGCTAGTCGTTCTCCTTAAATCCAAAGTTTTTCAATAAAAAGTCACTGTCACGCCAGTCTTTCTTCACCTTGACCCACAATTTGAGATTGACTTTTGCCTCCAGAAAGTCTTCGATTTCCTTTCTGGCTGCGGTGCCGATGCGCTTCAACATGGCACCCTGTTTACCGATGATAATGCCCTTGTGGGAGTCTCTCTCGCAGACAATGGTAGCATCAATATCGTAAAAAAGATTTTTCCCCGGACGCTCCTTCATGCTGTCGATGGATACAGCAATCCCGTGAGGAATCTCATCCTGCAAAAGACGCAGTGCCTTCTCCCGGATCAGTTCCGCTACGATCTGGCGCACCGGCTGATCAGTGATGGTGTCCTCATCATAAAACTGAGGGCCTTCCTCCAGATAAGAAAACATAGTCTCAATTAGATCATCCACATTTTCCCCGTTCTGGGCAGAAACCGGTACCATCTCCGCAAAATCCAGAATGTCTTTGTAGGCATTCATGCACTCCAACAGTTCATCTTTTCTCACTTTGTCGATCTTATTCATAACCAGGATCACCGGTGCCGAAGATTTTTTCAGTTCCTGGGCAATGTGTCTCTCTCCCTGGCCGATATAAGTGGTCGCTTCCACCAGCCACAGCACCAGATCCACTTCCTTAAATGTGCTCTCTGCCGCATTGACCATAAACTCGCCCAGCTTGTTTTTCGCCTTGTGGATTCCCGGTGTATCCAGGAACACGATCTGGCCTCTGTCATCATGGTACACCGTCTGGATGCGGTTTCTCGTCGTCTGCGGCTTGTTGGATGTGATGGCAATCTTCTGGCCGATGATGCGGTTCATCAGGGTAGACTTGCCTACATTGGGACGGCCTACCAGTGTCACAAATCCTGATTTAAACTTTTGTTCCATTTTATTCCTCCTAATTCAAAACACGAACGGTGTCAAACAGTTCCTTTGCTTCTTCTACTTTTTCCTCGCCACCCAGCACACAAATCTTGTCATCCGAAAGGATCGCTTCCACCATTTTGGCTGCTTCACGGACTTTCTTCTGATCCGTTGCCAGCACCTGGTCTCTCTCTGTCTGCATATCCGCTTCGGTGTAACCGGTCTTGTAACTGCGGTAAGAACGGCTTCCCTTGGCTCTCGGTGTCAGCGGCGTATCCATCTCACTGATGGTTCCGATCATATACTTCATCATATCCCGCTCATCGGCGTCAAACTGCTCCAGATAAGCCGGCACGCCTTTGTATACCTCATTGGTCTCTGTCAGGTTCGGATCTCTGTAAGACATAAAATATCCGGTTCCGCTCTGGGCAAAACTGCACATAACGCCGTAGGCCCCGCCTTTGACTCTCACTTCATTCCAGAGATAATCGTAGGACAAAATGGTTTTTACTACTCTGAAGGAACCATCATATTCGATTCCTTTATCGTCAAAATGACCGGCTCTGGCTACAAACTGCACCTTGCTGGCCGTCTTGAAGCCCTCATTTTCCTTGCTTGCAGGCAGTTTCCAGTCTGGTTCCGGCACGGTTTCTCCCGCCTGCTGTGGCAGTGCCTCCAACAGGGTGGAAAGTTCTTTTTTCAAAATCTCCCGTCCCTCTTCTGTGGCTGTGACGGAGATCTCCAGGTCTTCTTTGACAAAAATATTTTTCATAAGAGCCGTCAACACAGCGATAAGATTGTCTTTTCTCTCTTCAAAATGTTCTTCCAGATCACACAGAAAATCGTAATAACCGATTCCTGACATCTGCTCCACATAATACTGTCTTTCTCCCAGATAAGACATAACACGGCGGCAGGCGGTCAGATGTCCGGCTGCCAGTTTGCTGGCCTGCTGGCCGGATCTCGCCTCTCCGATAATCTCACGCAGACGCTTGGTGTCTCCCATCTTTGACTGGGTCAGGATCTCTCCCAACAGTCCCATCATATATGGGATCTCACGATACAGCATCTTGGACCCTACTTCCATATGCATACTGTATTCATCACTGCCCTTTCTTCCATAGGCTGTTCCCTCTACCTCAAAGTTGCCTGCATGGATGAGGATCTCGTTGCTGAGAGCCAGTTTATCATACTTCTCTGTGTCCACGGTACCGAGAATATCTGTCAAAAGCCCCAGATACGGTGCGTACTCTTTCCATTGGTCCACGGAAAAGATCAGGCGGAGGTACTCAATGCCATTGGTTGGATAATCATGTTCTACCAGCGTCACACCCTCCATTTCATTTACTTCATTGTGAACCGGCAGCACCTTTTTTCCCAGGTCCTCTCTGGTAAGAAGCGGAATACACTTCAATGCCTCCGGGCTGGTTGGCTCTTCCTGGTATACCTTCAACTCCTTTGTTTCCTGTACCAGTTTTTGGATCTGTTCCGGTGTCAAAGTCTCTTTGTACTGATCCAGTTTTTCCTGTTCTTCCTGATCCATCTTGGCGGTCAATCCTGCCTTTGGCTCAATTCCCACATAGCATACATGAGTGTTGTCCAGGAAGAAATCCCGGATCAGCTGCTCATAATAATCTGTATCCATGGCCTTTCGCAGTTCTTCAAACACATCCCCACAATCCAGATGGATAAACGGCTTCTTATCATCATACAGCCAGCTGTCAAACATCTGCAGGCCGTACATCAGTCCCTTTGGATAGTTGCCGAAATCTCCCTCTCTGTACTGGAATTCCATGGCGTTTAACGCCGCCAGGAGAGACTTTCTGTCCAGACCTTTCTCCGCCAGTTCTGTCAGGGTATCGTAGATCACCTTCTCAAAATCCTGTTTCTGATCCTGTCTGGCGTTTTTCGCAATGAAGGTAAAGGACATCTGCTGCAGGCCATTTTCAAAGCCACCTTTGATCTCACTGCCGATCCCTGCGTCTAAAAGAGCCTGTTTTACCGGTGCTCCTACCGCATCCAGCAGAACATATTCCAGCACCTGCATGCCCCGGTACAGTTTGCGGTCATCAAAAGTTCCATAGGCAAAATTCAGGCTGTGGTATACTTTGTCCTTTGAATCGTCTCCTTCCGGCACGGAGTAAAAACCGTATTTCTCCTGTTTTTTATCAAATGACTTCTGCATTGGCAGTGCCGAATCTACGAAAAGATAGTCAAACTGACTCAGGTATTTTTCTTCCAGCCAGTTCAACTTCTCTTCCATATCCATGTCTCCATAAAGATAGATGTAACTGTTTGATGGATGATAATATTTGCTGTGAAAATCCAAATAGTCCTCATAAGTCAGTTCCGGTATCTCCACCGGGTCACCGCCGGACTCCACCCCATACGGAGTGTCTGGGAACAATGCATTCTGGATGTTCCGGTACAAAATACTGTCCGGATCGGAGTACACACCTTTCATCTCGTTAAACACTACGCCATTGTACTTAAGCGGTGCCTCTTCCGACTCCAGCTCATAGTGCCAGCCTTCCTGCTTAAAAATTTTCTCTTCTTTATATATATTAGGATAAAAAACAGCATCCAGATACACATGCATCAGATTCTGGAAATCCTTATCATTGCAGCTTGCCACCGGGTATACGGTTTTGTCCGGATAGGTCATGGCATTCAAAAAGGTATTGAGAGAGCCTTTGGCCAGTTCAATAAACGGATCTTTTACCGGGAACTCTTTGGAACCGCATAATACCGTATGTTCCACAATGTGGGCCACACCGGTGGAATCTTTTGGCGGGGTGCGGAATCCGATGGTAAAGACCTTGTTTTCATCCTGATTTTCCATCAAGACCACTTTGGCTTTTGTCTTATTATGTTCTAACAGATATCCTTTGGTTCCCATGTCTTTCATGTCCTGGGTGGATATAAGTCTGTAGGCTTTACAATGTTCGATGTTCATTCTTTCTTCTCCTTTATAAAAACTGATTTCACAGGTATAATTTACACGAAATCCACAATAACTATACAGTATCACATTTTTACAGGTATTGGCAACACCGCAAAAATATTTTCTTGCTATTTTACGGGCGGTATGGTAAAGTTAATGAGTGTGAAATATTTATTTTAGGAGGCAAAACACATGAAAGGTACAGTTAAATGGTTTAATGCCAAAAAAGGATTCGGATTTATTTCTGACGAAGAGGGAAAAGATGTATTTGTACACTTCTCCGCATTACAGATGGATGGTTTCAAAGTTTTGGAAGAGGGCGACGAAGTAGAATTCGAAGTAATCGATGGCGAAAAGGGACCACAGGCTGCAAATGTAACAAAGTTATAATCGATTTTTAATGGACTTAGTTTTTATATAAAAGTTAAGCAATTACAAGAGGTTGTAACAAGGCGGGTTCTATGACCCGCCTTTATAACTGTTCAGAAACGCCAACAGGCGTTTTTTTATTGTTCTTTTACAGAGATGCAAAGATGCGGCTTCCTTTTATCCGGACCCAGTGGAGCATTCCGGCGCAGACTGCCAGAAGCACCGCAAAAGAAACCGTCATATACTCTTCCGCTGTAAATGGCAGATTCAGATATCCTGCTGCCAGAACGCCAAGTACGATCCAGTTGCCAAAGATTACCGCCACTACGCCAAAGTTCTGTTTTACTGCAGCCGTCTCATTGGTCCACTTCAGATTTGGCCGCTTCAGATTTACCATCAATCCTAACAGCGCCCCAAACAGCACATACAAAAGGGGCCAGAGCACCAGCCAGATTCCCTGCATCAGAGTTACCGGGAGAACACAGACCACACAAATGCTGCAAAAGACTGCCGGCACTCCGGTGAGCCACATGTGAAGCTCCAGTTTGGAACGAAGCACCTGCCACGGCTTTACTGGCAGTGACTGGGACAACCAGATATTTTTTCCTTCCAGTGAAATAGCAGGCGCCGTTATATCATTCATGGATGTCATCAGAGCAATGGCTCCGATCAGCATCAGCACCAGGGTTCCTACATACTCTCCAAAGATCTCTTTCTGCAGCTGCAGCAAAAGAGGTGCTTTAACGATAGCCGCCACACCCGCCACCGGCAGCATCAGAGTTCCCATGGCACAGTTAAGCATATAGGTGGCACTGCTTGTAAAATGTTTACATTCCTTCCACAGCAACGCCCGTCTCAGGCTTCTTTTTGCCACGATTTTTTCTTTGTACACTTTCTTTGTAACCTGCTCAGCCTGAGTAGCGATCTGTACGAAACTTCGTTTCATCACAAATACCACGGCGGCCAGCGCCACAAGGACAACAAGGGTAGTCACTGCCATCGGCACTGCCTCACCGGCTGCTCCCAGTCCAAACTGGTACAGCACATAAGCCTTGTTCTTTACTGCGTCTCCTGCCACCAGTATATTGCCAAGGAGTGTCTCCAGCATCTGACTGGCCTTGAAATATATAAAATAATACAATCCCAGAAACGCCAGGGAGGCGACGACCATAACGGCACTCTTATTTTTCAGCTTGCTGCTGATCCTGGCCACACCCCATCCCAGCAGACAGGATAAAATAAGTACAATGAGGGTCAGCAAAATACCAAACAAAACTCCACAGATGATCACAGACGGTGTCCTCTGTGCCGTAGAAAAATACACGATCAGCCCCGGAATATACACCACCATGCTATACAGGACACTCATAAAATAAACTCCGGTCAGACGGACAAGCAAAAGATATCCCGCCGGTACCGGCATTGACAGTAACAGATCATTATCCTTTGCCTTGTACAGGCTGGCATAGGTATTGAACACACTTCCAAAGGTGCCCAGCGCCACTGACACCGCCGCCATGATCAGCATATACAGCCAGCCGGCACCTGCCTTTATCAGCGGACTCATGCTTTCTGCCATCTGCCAGAAGATTCCTCCTATGATTACGATCATCAGCACCGCAAACATGGTGATGGACAGGATCACTTTGGCCCTGGGTTTTCTCTCGCCGGATTTCATATTGACAAACAGGCTCTGGTTTAACTCCATCAGCTGCTTTTTCATCAGGGCTTTTAACATGATTCACCCTCCATTTCCAGGAATACCTTTTCTAGAGAAGCATCTCCTTTTACCTCTTCCATGGTGCCGGAGCGAATCAGTCTGCCGCCTTTGATAATGGCTACTTTGTCACAGAGTTTTTCTGCCACTTCCAGTACATGAGTGGAGAAAAAGATGGAGCCCCCTTCCTGACAGAATTCGTGCATCATCTCTTTCAGAAGATGGGAGGCCTTGGGATCCAGCCCTACAAATGGCTCATCCATGATAATCAGACTTGGTTCATGGATCCAGGCAGAGATCAGTGCCAGTTTCTGCTTCATTCCGTGAGAATACGATGAAATTCCCATAGCCAGATTCTTCTTCATCTCAAATTTTTCTGCATACCGGTTGATCCGTTCCTGACGCACTTCCGAAGAGACACCGTAGATGTCTGCAATGAAATTCAAATACTGTATCCCTGTCATAAACTCATAGAGATCCGGATTATCCGGGATATAAGCCATCTTTTTCTTGCAGGTAATGGGATTTTCTTTTACCGATACCCCATCAATATAGATCTGTCCTTCCTCAAAGCCAAGTATCCCGGCCACTGCTTTGATGGTAGTGGTTTTGCCGGCACCATTGTGTCCGATAAAGCCGTATATCTCCCCTTTTCCAATGGTAAGATCCAACTGGCTTACCGCTGTTTTGTCTCCGTATTTTTTCGTAAAATTCTCAATCTTTAACATGGGTATTCCTTCCTCTTCGCAATAATCTCGTCATATAATTCCAGTCCATAACTGGTGTTTTCCGGTTCTTTTGGCACCATGGTGTAACGCTGTTCCTGATTGGCTTCTCTTCCTGCCGATAAAAACAGCACTCTCTCCGGTTGCTTTTTATACAAATCTCTGGCAAAAGAGGTAATATGGGTTACCGTCCACACTACCACCGTTGTATCCAGACACGCCTGCATGAGATCCATGGCAATCTGATAGGCAGCGATCTCGGTTGTAGTAGCAAATGTTTCATTCAGCAGGATAAGGCTTCCACTTTTAGCGTGCCGGAGAATCTCCTGCATACGCACCAGTTCTTCCTCAAACTTGCCCATGGTCATGCTGGCGTCCTCTCTTCTGGTAAAATGGGTAAAAATCCCCTGATACACCTGAAGGGGATACTGCCCCGCCGGCACATACATTCCCGCCTGACAGAGCACCTGGGCGATTCCCATGCTCCGCAGGAAAGTAGATTTTCCTCCCTGGTTGGCTCCGGTAATGACCAGGGCGTCGTACCCCTCCATCTTCAGCGAATTGGACACCGGATTTTTGTGGGTCTGCAACGCCAGCGACAGATCATACAATCCCAGTATCTCTGCCTTTTCCTGTTCCGGAAAGGAAAATAAGAAGTTTAGTTCCTGTCCATGCCGGTACAGTTTGCTGCACCCGTATAAAAAAGCAGCCTGTCGGCGCAACAGCCGGAAGTTTTCCTGCCATTTTTTCAGATAAGGAACGCATCCTTCCAAAATTTCTACCAGCACGGAATCGATAAACTCCACCGCACTCTCAAACATTCTTTCATCCAGGATCATGCTGCCTTTGTCCCGGGACAGCCACTTTCTGCTGCCCTTTTGCACCTTTTCTCTGGCATCCGTCACTTCCATGTCTTTTAAAAGCAGACCTTCTGCCATGTGTCCCCGCAGGGTGATCTCGCCCTTTCTCTTAAATCCATCCAGATTTTCCACCAGTTCAATCTGTTCCTTCACCTGCTCCGGCGGCAGTTCTGTAAACCATGCCTCCACAAAAGTGTCCAGGCCGGTTCCCTGCAGTTTGTCTTTTTCCCTTTCACAGATCTGCTGCAGTGCCGCAGTAGCATACACCACCGTCCGCAGTGCCTCCAGATGAGTGGAGATCAGCGTCTCATTCAGATGGTTCTTTCCCCGGCTGTCCAGGATAGAGTCCATCTCTCCCTCTAACTTCCCGGCAGCCTTCACAATGTGCCGGTGGCACTCCTTTATAAATTCCGGATGCTCACAGCAGGCCTTCACTACCTGCTGCCTCTGGCGTATCTGTTCTTTTTCCTGTAAGGGGTGCAGCAGTTCCTCCAGAATGTGGGGCTCGTCCTCGTATTCCCTTAATGCCATTCCCCGGACGATGGTCACAAGATTCAGATCCTGTTCTATGGCCTTTCTATCATAATATGCGGTGTGCGACGGTTCATAAAACTGTATCATCTTCTATCACCTCCCGCATTTTCTCGTATATCATACCGTACTTCGTGATCAGCGAATCCTCATACTCTCCCTGATCCGCCGGTTTTCGCACAATCTCAAACGTTCTGGTCCTGTGGTCCCCCGCCAGCTTCGCCACCAGGCTTACCAGGCCGGACCGCTCCTTGGCAAGATTTCTTATGTGGGTCACATACACCCCGTCACACTGTCTGTCCATAAAATGATCCAGCACCCGGTCACCCATGATCTCTGCATCATAGGATGCCGCCGTGGTAAAAAGTTCATTCAGCACCACAAATCTTCCCTTCTCGGAAAGCCCCATCTCCGGTGCCAGCCGTTCCAGTTCTTCTTTTAATTTGCCCCGGCCGCTCTCCCGGCTTTCTTCTCTGGAAAAATGGGAAAAAATACCGCTGTAATAAGGCACCACAGCCCGGGCCGCCGGCACCATCAACCCCATCTGCGACAGATACACCACCTGCCCCAACATTCTGGCAAAGGTAGTTTTTCCACCGCCGTTGGCACCTGTTACTACTAAGAATCGTTCTCCTTCCTGCATTTTCAGAGAATTGGTTACAACCTTCTTTTCCCGTTCCATCAAAACCATGCCCAGGTCAAATCCATCCTGTACTTCCAGATGTTCTCCTTCTTCCGGCACGCAGAATGTATACCCCTGTTCCTGTATCTGCTCCACTACCTTTTCATAAGACAAGTAAAGAGCAGCCTCTTTCGCCAGACGACACAGTACCGGATCCATGTCCCATTTCTCCAGCTGTTTCAGATGTTTACCGGATTTGGTGGCAGCCACCCGCTTTCTGGCCAGCTGCTGTTCCAGTAAAGTCATTACTTCCCGGCGCCTCCTGTTTACCGGTGCATCCCCCTTTTTTTCGATGGAAAAGGCCTGATAAAACCGGTCTTCCAGAGAATTTTTTTCCTGTTCTTCTGCCAGCACCAGCCGGTTTCTGGAAACGGTAAATACTACCTCTTCCTCGTCCAGCACCTGATGCAGCGTCTGCGCCAGCGGCCACCACTGTCTGTAAGACTCTGACTGCTGATACTGTTTTATATATTCTGTTAATTCTTCCATAGCCGGTGTGTGGGAGTGACTTTCCAGCACGGATAACAGTTTTTCTACCGCTTTGGCAAAATGCCACATAGCATCCAGATGGTATTTCTGCCGCTGCAGATCATCACTGCAAAATTCACATTCTTTTTCGTATCCGGTGGCTTTTTTCATCTCTTTGGCGTACTGCCACAGGCCCCGGTACATGGCCGGATCCCGCAGATCCTCCGTAACCTGTCTGCGATAAGCAATGGTCTCTTTGTCCGTCGGAACATCCAGATACAAGGCACGAATGTCCTCACCGCCGTACAAAGACTGGGCCCTGCTTATAAGCTGCCCTATATTAAAATCATCAATATACGCCCCTCTGGTTATCTTTTCTGCCAGTGGGCGTCCCAATATACTTTTATACATTTACTTCTCCTGTTGTTCTGTCTCAAATGGAATCTTTCTTCTGTCGCCCCGGTGGGTCACAATATGAAATCCTACACTTTCCACACGACGCTCCAGACAGCCTCTGCACTGTGCTGCCTCTTCGCCGGTGCAGATCTTGTTGTCATATAATTCATATTTTTCCCGTACGGCCACCGGGGAAAGATTGGGCATCAGCACATTGGCTCCTGCCAGCAGTCCCTGCTCCCGTCCTGTGGGATCAATGGTACCAAGGGCTGTGGTAGCCGGAATCAGGGCATCCGGAAATACAAGCCGCAAAATAGATACAAGCCGCAGTGTCTTTTTCAAATCCCCTGAAGGCTCCCCGGAAAAAGGCGTCTCTTTGTGGGTAACAAAGGGGCCGATCCCAATCATATCCGGCTCCAGTTCCTGCAGAAAGCGGATGTCTTTGATGAGATTTTCCGTGGTCTGTCCCGGCGAATCCACCATAAATCCGGCTCCTACCTGATATCCGATTTCTTTTAAGTTGTACAAGCACTGTTTCCTTGCCTCCAGACTCATTGTCTCCGGATGCAGTTTTCTGTAATGAGTGTCATCCGCCGTCTCTTCCCGCAGCAGATACCGGTCTGCCCCGGCATCAAAAAATGCCTGATAACTTTTCCGTTCCTTTTCCCCTACAGACAAGGTCACTGCGCAGTCCAGGTGCCGCTCCTTGATCCCCGACACGATCCGGCACAAAGTGTCGTCGTCATAAAAAGGATCCTCACCACTTTGCAGTACAAAAGTACGAAATCCCAGTTCATATCCTTCCCGGCAGCAGTCAAAAATCTGCTGTGGCGTCAGGCGGTACCGCCTGGCCATGTTATTGCCGCACCGGATACCGCAGTAATAACAGTCATTTTTACAATAATTGCTAAACTCGATCAGGCCCCTGACATAAACCTGGTCTCCGTACCACTGCCGCCGCAGTTTCTGTGCCTCGTTCAAAAGCCAGGGATCGTCGTTCTCGATCCAGTATTTTAACTGCTGATCTGAAAAATTCTGTGTCATGATAAGGCCCCTTCTGTCGTAATACTAAGAACATTATAGTCAATGAGAGAATCCTCTGTCAAATTGAATTTGCTTTGTGATTCTACCATGAAATCGGGGCAGGTTTGCCGTTTCCGTAATGCAGGAGAACTCTTTGTGTTCCGTGGGCGCTTTCGCTAGTTAAGTGCGTAGCGGTATGGATGCCTATGCTGACGCATATACAGGCATCTCATACCGACGCACTTAAAACCCACTCCCCACAAAGAGTTCTCCTGCATTACTGGAATACGAAAATACTGGCACCGATTTGGGGTATAATATCTTGAAATAATCCAGCGTTTCGTCTATACTGAATCTAAAAATCTGCCGCCGAGCTAAGGCGAGAGAGTACCACATATTTATTATATACGGAGGGATTTTTCATGAAGAAAATATATAATTTAGTACTTGTTTTATTCTGTATTCTGGCTGCTGGTGCTTTTACCGGTTTTTCATCTGACGCCAAAACGGTACACAAATCTTTTGTGGTCATGCAGGGTGGTACCCGCGCACTGCCATTCGGCACTGCCAAGTCATCCTGTAAAATCCAGGGCAAAAAATATATCAGCATTTCCAAAAATCAGAAAACTTCCTACAGCAAAGTTTCTGTCAAAGCCGACCGGACCACCTATCCCATTCTTGTAAAAGGGAAAAAAGCCGGCAAGGGCAAAATCACCCTTCGAACCGGCAAAAAGACCACTGTTTTTTCTGTAAAAGTACTTTCAAAAAAAAGCGTGAACAAAACCGCCACCAAGAAACTGAAAGCCTACAAGGCACGCCTGAAGGGAAAAGACCAATGCCTCTACGCCGATTTTAATGGTGACGGCATCAAAGAACTGTACCATAATGACTCTTTTACTTATTATAACTATGCTTTGAAAAAACTGGTAACAAAGGGTGCCCCTGTTATCAGTCTTTCCAAAATCTATACCTGCGGCAAAAGCCATATGCTGTTTGCCATTCCATCCAAGGAAACCCGTCTGGGTGAAAAGGGAAGCGACGAAGAGCGCATTGTCTATGGTCACTTTTTCTTCTTCAATGAAGCAAAAATATTCGACTTTTTGAACCAGGATGTGGCACTGAGCCAGTATGTCAAACCTGAGATATATGTTGGCAGCCGTTATAGCAATGGTACTTCTTATTATTTTCTGGACGACAGCAGCTATGACCAGGATGACTACTGGTACCTGCCTTATACAGAGGATGAAATGCAGACTTTTCTCGATCAGAAAATGCCCGGTAGGAAGGAGTTAAAGTTGGTCCCATAAGTATTATGTGTTGCCCCTACTGCGCTATGATTTGTACTGCCGGTGCTGCTGATCTAAGCATCTCACGATATTCCTGTTCTTTCTCTTGCGGCACATAAATTACCGCATTGTGTCCAATTGTTTCAAAGGCCAGCGGACCTATTTTTTTCAGTTTCTTCGACTTTATCACTATCTTGTTTAACGACTGACATCCTGAAAAAGCATGAGAGCCAATCTTTTCTACATTCGACGGAATCGTCAATTCTGTAAATTTCTGTCCACTAAACGCCCATTTCCCAATCGTTTTTAGTTTCGCCGACAATTTAATGGTCTTCATATTACCACTTATTTCCTCTGTACAAAATGCCTCCTCCCCGATTGCTCTTACATTGTCCGGCAATTGCAGATTACGGATCTGTGTGTCACAAAAGGCATAGGCATCGATTTGCTTCAGCGTCTTAGGAAACTTCACAGACTTTAATTTTCTAAAATCTCCAAATGCATTATGACCTATCCGTTCCACACCTTTTTCAATACTACCTTTTTAACTTTTCCACTTAGGGAACTCCATTTATAATCATATCTTATTGTTTCGTCATATGCTCCCATCATTCCTTCCGGCAACTTTCCTTTCAAATATTTACCCGAAATCGTCAATGTCTTATTCGACGCTTTATACTTGTAGGTTACCTTCTCTTGCTTTGCCTTACATGGACTGGCACACATAGTTACTGCCAGACTCATGCACAGCATAAATACTATCTTTTTCATTCTGATTCCCCTATTCTTTGTATAAAAAAAGTTGATCATACTTTCTGCTCCCCCCCTATAAAATCTATCGCCCCTCACATTTGTCAAACGGCAGATCATCGGAACCGATTTTTAATTATGCATTTCGCACATAATGGCTCTTCCTTACTGGGCTATGATCTGCGGTGTATATGATGTTGACACAACCCGTCCAAGTAACATCTCACGATATTCCTCCTCTTTCTCTTTAGGAACATAAAATACCGCATTATGCGCAATATCCCCAAAAGCCAGCGGACCTATTTTTTTCAGTTTCTTCGACTTTATCACTATCTTATTTAACGACTGACATCCTGAAAAAGCATAAGAGCCAATCTTTTCTACATTGGACGGAATCGTCAATTCTGTAAATTTCTGGTCCTCAAACGCCGATTTACCGATTGTTTTCAACTTTGCTGGCAACTTAACCTTTTTGATTGTGCCACTGGTTACCGAAGGATAAAAAGCCGCCTTACCTATAACTGTTACATTATCCGGTAATTGCAGATTACTAATCTGTGCAGCTGAAAAAGCATACGCATCAATTCGCCTTAAGGTCTTGGGAAACTTCACAGACTTTAACTTTCTAAAATCTCCAAATGCATTATGACCTATCCGTTCCACACCTTTTTTCAATACTACCTTTTTAACTTTTCCACTTAGGGAACTCCATTTATAATCATATCTTATTGTTTCGTCATATGCTCCCATCATTCCTTCCGGCAATTTACCTTTCAAATATTTACCTGAAATCGTCAATGTCTTATTCGACGCTTTATACTTGTAGGTTACCTTCTTTTGCTTTGCCATACACGGACTGGCACACATGATTACTGCCAGACTCATACATAACATAAATACTATCTTTTTCATTCTGATTCCCCCATTCTGATCAAAGACAATAGTTAACATACATATATTTCGCTGTTATTCCTGAGTTCTTAGTTACATCCTGTATATAGGTAGATATATTCCCCAGTTTAAATGTTGTAGCCTCCAATATGGAATTGAATTCCTTATATGTTCCACACGGATGGGTTGGATTGTTATACTGGGCCATTGCCGCCTGTACGGCCTTTTTAGCACATTCCCACCTTTCTTCTATTTTTCCTGTATCATGCACTCCTGTAAAATAAACATCTTTATTATATGCTTTATCCTGATCATGAACCATATGGTGATACCGCCCATCACTTCCTTTGATAAATACACTATGGGAAAATGTATCTGTCAGCGAATGAATTGCCATGCCCCACATGATCGCACGGCGCACTCCCGGCGAGCCGTCTCTCGCTTCCTTTACTGCCAGATTCACATAGGCCATTTCACTGTCGATTTGCTTTTTGGCCTGGGCTGTCAATCCATTTGGCAACTTAATATCCAACGTATACTTCTGATTGTTCGCTACTTTAGTCAAATAGATATAATTACTGACATAATTAGTCATTTCAATCGGGCCATCTTCGCTTTTTTGATAATACCCATGGAGCCATGGATGCAGCCTCATGCCATAAAACACATATTTGCCATTTTCTATATATTTTTTCTTATCATTTAACCGGGCTCCGAATTTTACATTGGAATAATTAGACGGAATCAATCTTTCATGATCATCCGGTTTCCAACTTCCTTCAGCACATCCCGTCTCTTCAAACGCCACGACCGGTTTCTGGTTTTCCTCTGTCTTGGCCTCAAACAGCCCGGTATCTGCTTCGTCTACTTTCTGGTCTATGCTTTCTATGCTTCCTGCCTGCTTCATATCTTCGTAATGGCTTTTTGCATATTCCACATCCAGCAGACCGTTTCCATACTGTTCTTTTGCACCGTAGAGGTTTGCGCTGGCGTTCAATACATAGCGGATCGTATCTGCACTGGCATCTGGATCCTTCTCCCACAAAAGGGAGGCCGCTCCTGCCACCTGTGGTGCCGCCAGGCTGGTTCCGGATGCCACCAGTTCATCACCTAACTGTCCGGTGGTCCTTACCAGTTCTCCCGGTGCCACGATTTCCAATTCCTCTCCTCTGGCACTGGTATCAGCTGTGACGCCTTGCTTATCCACCGAGCCTACTGCCATGACCTCTTCAAAGGCTGCCGGGTACTGGACCCCCTTGCTTCCTGTGTTTCCTGCCGCAGCCACCATCAGAATCCCTGCCCGGTCTGCCGCCTTTACCGCCTGATGCAGTGCTTCGGAATACTGGCTCACTCCAAAACTCATGTTGATGATATTTACTTTTTGGTCTATGGCCATATAGATTCCCTCGATGATCCGGCTTAACGGTGCCCGGTTGTCATCATCCAGAACACGGATTGAATAAATCTCCGCATTGGGGTTCACTCCGGTGATTCCTTCTTTGTTATCCTTTGCCGCGATGAGACCTGCCACGCCATTTCCATGGCCGCTTCCGTCCATAAACAAAGGAGACATCTCTTCCTCTCCCGGTACCAGCGTTGCCGAATACGCCAGATCCAGGTCATTGCCATCGTCCACACCCGAGTCCAAAACAGCCACTTTTATCTTCTTTTTGACTGATTTCTTCCCTTTTTCTCCGTGGATCATCTGCATGTTCCACTCCTGTTTTTGTGTGTTCTTTTTGTACTTCTTTACCTTCTTGTCATGGGCGCCGTAATATCCACACGCCGTCACCATCACATCCGGTTCCACATAATTTACTTTTGCATCCTTCTTTAGTGTTTCTTTCTGGTCCGCTGTCAGTGCCACCATTGCCAGGTCGTGCTTCTGCGCCAGATCCTCACCCTGTCCGCTTATGGTATCCGTCGTCACATATGTTTTCTCAAGTTTTTCCACCGCTGCCGTACTGACTATGTAATTCTGCATCCCTTTTTGCTCTGCTGCCCCAGCTGTTACCGGCACACATCCCGCTGCCAGTGCCAGAGAAGTTACCGTTACCAATAATTTGTTTCTTCTCATAGTTTTCTCTCCCTATATAAAATATATTTTACCGCTACTATATCCATACATCACGCTCCCTCCCGTAGCCCCTATTTGTAATAACTTCAGTGTAACATACCTCTAATACATACGCAAGAATATTTTATTATATTTTGTCGATTGTATTGATTATTATTTATCGTTTAATTTTACTTTTTAACATTTTTGTAATATTTAATGTTTTTATTTATTTTTATCTATCCGCGGCTCCCTTCCTCCATCCAAAGAAAAAGTCCAGCCCATTCCGAGACTTTAACACAAACGCGTTACCCGTCTCGGAATGACTGGACTTTCTTCAGTCTCACATCACACTCCACACCCAGTAGCACACCCCTAGCACCCAGCTGGTGAAAATTCCGTACAAGATTACCGGGCCTGCGATAGTAAAGATTTTGGCCCCCACTCCCATTACCATTCCTTCATTTTGAAATTCAATGGCCGGTGCCGCCACAGAGTTTGCAAATCCTGTGATTGGTACAATAGTTCCTGCCCCCGCCCAGTTTGCCAGTTTCTGATAAAGGTTCAACCCTGTAAAGATAACACTCAACAAGATCAGACACAAAGTCGTGTACATAGATGCCGCTTCCTGTCCATATCCCATATGCTTAAACCAATTCGTAAAGCACTGCCCCAAAGTACAGATGGCTCCTCCTACCAAAAAAGCCTTGCAGGTATTCCACATCCAACTTTTTTTCGGCGTATGTTCATCGGTATATTGATTATATAATTCCTTTTTTTTGCCCGGATCCTGTTCCTGAATTACTTCCTGAATATCCGTTTTTGCGTCATTTGAAAAATTCATGGGTACACCTCTCACATATTGATATGAAAAGTGTACCCATGTATGTCTTAAATATTCTTTATTTTTCCAACTCTTTTTGCACTTTTTTCAGTTCCTTATAAAAAACCTGATTGTATACCGGAGAAATATCCAGATAGTCACAAGTACTAAACAGGGCTGTCGCATCCTCCAGACGGTTCTTCCATAATTTGTTTATAAAAGAAGACATTTCCCGGGATGCTTCTGCCGATGGTTTTGACAGGTCATAGGTAACCGAATCCTCTGCTGTGATCTGCTCTTTTCCATCCTTTGTCAGATAAAATTGCTGCCACTGATAGGAACCTTTCGTTTTTACGACCCGCAGGAACAATGCATCGGCTCCTGTGCCCGTTATATAATACTGGACTCCTTTGTCCTTTTCATATACATTGGCAGTGTCACTCCATATCACATTCTTTTTCCCGTTCTCCGTTGTCTTTACCTGAATGACAGGTTTGGAATCCGATATCATGGCATTTGTCTCATTCACGACCAGTTCGCAGGAAAGACTGTCTTTTCCATCACGGGCCAATTTATAATCTGTCATATATGAACTGCCTCCGGACAGGATCTTCTTTTGAAAAACGGTTTCGTCCTCGTATGTTCCTGAAGAAATCCGGGAACGGTTTTTATCTGTATTATCTAGGAAAATCACACTGTCTGCCACCTGAAAATTCCAGAAAATGTTTTTGCTGAACTCCGAATCATACTGATCCGTCTTTTCCTCCAGCGTTGTCTCCTCGATCTTACCGGCCTGCCAGTTATATCCGGTGAGACTGTGGTGCGTATCCGCATACAAAACGCCTTCGTTGTAATGAATCCACTCACCACTGCTGCTGCAGGCTGCCTTCTGACCACGGACCACCTTGCCATTCTGAACAAAATACAACTGCGCCTGAGATGATACCTGTTTTACTTTTTCCTTTAATACCAGCAGAACAGGTTCTTTTTCCTCCCCCAATTTGACAACAGAAAACATCTTGCATTTATTTTTTTCTTTCTGCAAAAAATCTGCTATCAGCTTATTCTTTTCTGTATTGTCAACCGATTTTGTCTCGGATTGGCTGACCACCGCCGTTGCGGCCTTTTCTCCGGCGGTCTCCTTTTCTTCTTTCCCGCAGCCGCTAAATGTAAAAGCAACACCAACCACTGCCAGACAGGCAGTCAGAGCAACTGCCCACTTCTTATATGTACCTTTTCCAACGATCACTTTCATTCGCTTTTTCAACTCCTTTTTATCACTGATCACTGCCGTAGACGGATATAAAAGAGAATATCTTTGTTTCTGCCTGGCAACAGAGATCAGCATTTCGCCATATTCTATTTTATCTGATACTTCTTTCTCCCAGAGCACTGCTTCATCACAGGCATACTCTGCATCTCTTCGGGAGTATGCTGCAGCTACCCACACACAGGGATGAAACCAATAGCTGACCACTAGCAGTGCCCTGACAAAGGCCCACACATGATCCCGGTGGTGGTAATGCATTTCCTCGTGACAATACACCCATTGCTTTTCCTGCTCTGTCAATGTTTCACAGATAGCAGACGGCATATATACCGCCGGATGCAAAATTCCATACAGGCACGGCACTTGCATCGACTCCACCTCATAAACCGGCAGACCATACCGCTTTGTAGTATCGATCTGTTTTCTGCTTTTTCTTAACCTGCGGCTCATTTTTATGTTGGCAGTCAGCAGTATAACGGCCATGGCCACAATACCAGCCAGCCAGACCAGCATAAGCATCCATTCCACCGGCAAAGCCAGGGCTTTTCTGCCAGAACTTTCAGCCATTTGTGACGAAGTATCGTTTTGATCTTTTCCGGCCTGCCACTGTTTTTGATCTGTCTCCACCACTTTTTGCTTCACAATAACCGGTGCATCCGTAGGTACAGTTACTGCTTTTTGGACCGTCACGGTACTGCCTTCCTCCTGAGATATTCCCGGTGTCATTTGATTCAAGAGGGTGGATAAACTCAAGGGACTGTTTCCTATACTGACCGGAACACACAGCCGCAATACCACCAACAGCCACAGTCCATATAAATAACGGTACGGCACTTTTCCACGGAAAATCCGGCGGAGCAGCAAAACAATAACGGTCAGCACCGCCGTAGAAATCCAAAGTTCTCCCATGTTCCTGCCTCCTACTCTTCCTGTGTGTCTGCCTTTTTCCTGGCATTATGTAAGATTTCCTCCAGTTCATCCAGATCCTTTTCGCTAAGGTTTCCCTGACGGATCAGCGTATTCATCAACGCTCCTACACTGCCGTCGTAGATACGCCCCAGAAAACTTCTGGTCTCCGGGATCATGGCTTCTTCCTTTTCCACCAGAGGATAAAAATATTTGGTTTTTCCTTTTACTTCGTAACCGATCACACCTTTTTCCGTCATTCTCCGCACCATGGTAGCACAGGTGCTTTTGCTCCATTTTGTCTCCTTCTGCACTTTTTCCACAATTTCCATCAATGTACAGCGTTTTTCTTTCCACAAAATTTTCATGATATACCATTCTTTGCTTGTGATCATCTGTCTCATCCTCTCTTCGTTTTGGTTTACATTGTAGACCCATCGTATCACAACAGGTTTACAATGTCAACCCATTTTCCCAAAAAAATATTGAAACAGAGTTCCCAGGCATTTTCCGGCCGCAATAAATCCAATCAGCACCGGCAGCCCCTCCTGTATCTGCAGGCGGTTTACCATGATGGGGATTACCCGCAGCACTTCTGCCAGTGCCATCGCCAGACATCCCACAAAAATACCGGAAAACAGGCCAAACAGGATGATAAAAAAAAGACTAAGGGGCAGATGCCACTGAAACAGGATCCAGAGGTTGCCCAGGGTGCCTCCCAAAATGATTGCCTGTTCATAAGCGTAAATATGGGACGCCGTCCGGGTTCTGGCTGCCATCCGGGGAATGATCCCCAGCATGGTGATAAAGCCAAACACTCCGGCAGACACCGTTACACCGCTGCAAAAACCTAAAAAAGATAACCAGATCTGTTTAATTAGCATCAATGCTTTTTCCCTCCCTGGACGCCAGTTTGATCATCGCCTTATTTACCTGTTCCTCGTAGGTACACATCTCTACCTGGATCGGCGTCGGATCATCCTTGATCTTTCTCCGATTGATATGGTTATAAAAAACCAGGATTCCCAGTGGCAGCCCGATGGCATAAGACACTTCCAGCGCAGAGCCTCCGCTTTTTTTCACGCCCATGACAAATTCATACACATGATCGAACACTTTGGAAACGCTGACATCTTCATTGAATGTCATGATGGTAAAGGCAGCCCCAAAAAAGGAAACGAGACAGACAACAGCCGTCTTGATATACTGCATGGTCCTGCTTTTTTCTTTTCCATCGGGGACCTCCAGATCCACGATAAAATCTCTCTCGCCTACATTCTCGATCCGCAGTCCCGGATACACTTTATGGATTCCCTGATATACCTTTTCTATGGTAAACATAGTCTTTTGCTGTTTGGGATCCAGTGTATAAAAAATTTCTTTATTCAGTTTTTTTACTATATTCTGATTCTGGCAGTACAAAGTGGCAATGTCTTCATAAGTCAGTGTTTTCTTCTGAACAACCATATTCTGCTCCACTTTTACATACAGGATATCTTCCATTCTCCATACTCCTTTACCAGAGTTCCTCTGAATTTGTTCTGCTGTCTGCGGCTGCTGTTATCCGCCAGATAATAGATCAAAAGTCCACCTGCCGCCAGCATTATCACGGCCAGGGTGATCACACATGCCTTCTTCATAAGCGCCTCCATTTTTAGATGTTTTCCCTAGCATGCCCGTTAGCGGCTGATTTTATACAGAATGAAATATGATTTTTTTTCGCATGGATGCAAGGATTTTCTTTTCCAGCCTGCTGACCTGCACCTGGCTCATTTCCAGTTCCTTTGCCACCTGCACCTGGGTCTTTTCTTCAAAATACCGCTTCTGGATCAACGCCCGTTCTCTTCCTGCCAGTTCCTGCAAAAGTTTTTCCAATGTAATCCGGTTTAACACCTCTTCGCTTTCGTCTTTTTTGCTCTGGATCTTATCCACCAAAAGGATCTCGCTGCCCTCTTTCTGATACAAAGTTTTGTACAAAGAATCCACTTCGCTGACGGCATCCATGGCCATCACCACTTCCTCCCGCTTCATGGCCAGACTTTCACACAACTCCTCCATAGTGGGATTGCGCCCTAATTTCAGGGACAATTCCTGTTCTTTCTTCTTGGCCTTCCAGCCGTTCTCCTTCAGACTGCGGCTGACTTTGATGGCACCGTCATCCCGCAGAAACCGCTTAATTTCCCCCATAATTAAAGGAACAGCATAAGTGGAAAACTTCACCTCATAGGACACATCAAATTTGTCCACCGCCTTGATCAGGCCGATGGCTCCGATCTGCCCCAGATCTTCCATCTCATATCCCCTTCCGCCAAATCTTGCAACAATACTGTATACTAACGCCATGTTATCTCTAATTACCTGGTCTCTTGCCAATTTATCTCCTGCTCGTGCCCGTTTAATTAGTTCTAAGGTTTCCATGGCACCACCTTCTACCTGCCGTCGTAGGCGCTGTATATTGTTTTTTTCATGCGGACCAGAGTTCCTTTTCCCTCGCCGGATTCCACGGCCAGTTCATCCATAAAAGCCTCCATAAAAGCAAAGCCCATGCCAGACCGGTCCAGTTCCGGCCTGGTGGTAAAAAGGGGTTCCATGGCTTTTTCCACATCCGGGATGCCTACACCCTGATCCTCTACCTGCAGTTCAATCCGGTTGTGACAGATTTTTCCACGCAGCGTTACCTTTCCCTGTCCACCTTCATATCCGTGGATAATGGCGTTGGTCACTGCCTCCGATACCGCTGTTTTCACATCGGAAAGTTCCTCCATGGTAGGATCCATAGGTGCCATGAAAGCGGCTACCACCACTCTGGCCAGTCCCTCATTTTCCGAACGGCTGTCAAATGTAATGGACATTTCATTTTCTCGGTTCATATGCTTCGTTCCTTTCCTGGTATTTTGATATGATGCGGTACAGTCCCGACATGGAAAAAATCCGGTCCACTGACGGACTGATTCCTGTTACATATGTTTTTCCGCCTAAAAACTCCATTTTCCGGTTGCGCCCCAGCACCATACCGATGCCGGAACTATCCATAAATGTCATGCCCTCAAAATCAAAGATCAGCACACGCACATCTCCTTTTTCTATCTGTGTGTCAACTGTACGGCTTACCTGGTTCGCCATATGGTGATCCAGTTCCTCGCTCATATGTAAGATCAGGGTGCCACCCTTTCGCTCTAATGAATACATAGAAAACCTCCTGTTTCGACATTTTTTATATGAAAAAAAGACCTGCAGATAATTTTACTTATCTGTAGGTCTTTTGGCTTACGGATTGTCTTTTTGTATTTTAACCGATCTGATTCAGATAACTCTGTGCCTGAGCTCCTGCGGAACTGCCGGCATCAATCTTCACTGCCTTGTTCAGCCATTTTTTAGCATTCTTTGTATCACCGCGGCGCATATAGCAGCGTCCCAGATACATCATGGCTTCCTGATTCTTTGTATCTAATTTCAGCACATTTTTAAATGTAGCAATGGCACGGTCGTAGGAAGTGTACATTTCCTGCCGTCCCTGGCTGATCATGCTGGCGATCTCTGTCTTGCTGATAACACCAATCTTGCTGTAGACACTCTTGGCTTCGGCTGAGTCAAAATCTGACTTTTTGCAGCCGGCCACGGCGGCAGCAGCTCCTACTTTATCATTCTTGAGATAGCACTTCATGGCCTTCATTAACTTCTCATAATTGGCCAGTTTGGTCTGTGCTTCTGTATCTCCGGACTCAATCTGTTTTTTCAGCTGATCCACCTGGTCTGTCAGAGACTTTTTCTCTTTCTCCAGTGAGGAAATCTGGCTGGACTGAACGGCTGCATCGTTGTTGGCATCCGTAATGTCACTGGCTCCTCCCAGGCCGGCCTTGTTCAGCGTTGGCCGGATCAGCACAAAACATACTACGATTCCGATGATGGCTCCGATAATGGTGTAAACCACCGGCATCATGGACTTTTTCTCTTCCTTGTAAGCACCTACCGGTGTCACATTGGCAAGAGGATCCTTCTTGTTACTCTTTTTCACCGGCGCAGAACCGGAACCGCTGCGGCTGGTATCGATCTTGGTACTGATCTCATGCAGATACTTCAGCGTGGTGGTATTATTAAAATCTACTTTTCTGGCACGGTTCAGACACTTGGCCGCTTTGCTGTAATCCTTGATATGGATATAAAGCAATGCCAACAGCTGCTGTGCCCGGACAAAATGGGGATTCAGACTGACTACTTTCCGAAGCTGGATAATAGCCAGGTCCTCATTGCCTCCTTTGGCTGCTGCCAGAGCCGCATTATACTTTTTAATGGTCTGATTGGTGGCGTCTAACGCCGTCTGGTTCTTCTGAATGGTATTGATATAATAGTCCGCCAGATTTTCCTCCGGCTGGAGATATTTACTGAGAACCCACTCGCTCAAAGCGGCTACTGTCTCTCCCATTTCATAATAAACCAGACCCAGCAGGTTCCGGGCATCCGTATTTTTCTTGTTAAACTGCAGGCTCTTTTTCAAGATCACAACAGCACCGGACAGATCCCGTACCTTCGCTTTTTCAAGGCCCATATTATAGTAGGTATTGGATATTCGTCTAACATAATGAATGATGGACAGATCCTGTCCGCAGAAACCACAAACAGCACTGGTATCATTCACATTGGCATCACATTTTGGACATCTCATGTGTAGTAACCTCCTGTTTTACAATGTTCCCTTGGAATCCTGGATCAATTCTTTCACTATATCAGTCACATCGGCAAGATTATTATTGTATACAACATCTTCAACTTTTTCAACATCCATACTAGGCTGGAACTTTTCTAATTCTTCTTCAAAATTCAACATCTGACATACCTCCGTTCTTCTTCTAATCCCTGTATAACATAATAAACAGTTTAATAATAAAATGCAAGCAGTAAATATCGAAGATATGCGACATTTTTCAACTATTTCTCAAGTTGCGCCAGACGCTGCTGTACCTGTTCCATCATTCCTTTGTATTTTTCCAGTTTTTCACGCTCTTCAGCGATCTTCTTTTCCGGTGCCTTGTTTACAAAGTTTGGATTGCCAAGCATTCCCTGGGAACGCTTCAGCTCACCCTGGAGTTTTTTCTCCTCTTTTTTCAGACGCTCGATCTCTTTTTCAATGTCTACCAGTTCTGCAAACGGAATGTAAATAGTTCCGTCCGCAATCACAACAGATACTGCGTCATCGGCAATACCGGCTTTGTCCTTCTGGAATGTCACATCGCTTGCCAGACCCAGGGTAGCAAAGAACACCTTATTTTCCTGGTAAATATCCAGCACGTCCTGCTTTTCTGACACTACGATGACGGATGCTTTTTTGCTTGGCGGTACATTCATTTCTCCGCGGATATTTCGGATGCCTTTTACTGCTTCTTTGATGCGCTCTACCTTGGCCTCATCCTCTGCAAAGTTTCTTTCTTCTGTGTAAACCGGCCAGTCGGAAACCATAATAGACTGCTCTTCATCATCCATCAGTGTACAGTAAATTTCCTCTGTGATAAACGGCATATATGGGTGCAGAAGTTTCAAAGCGTCTACCAGTACAGTCTTCAGTGTGTACAGTGCTGCTGCCTTGGTTGTGTCTTCTTCGTTGTACAGACGAGGTTTTACCATCTCGATGTACCAGTCGCAGAACTCTTCCCAGATAAAGTCATAAATCTTCTGTACGGCGATTCCCAGGTCAAATGTCTCCATCAACGCAGTAACATCTTTGGCCAGGTTGTTTACCTTGGACAAGATCCATTTATCTGCCTGAGTCAATTCTTCTTTCTTAACCTGACTGTAATCAACATTTTCATTCTGCTGGAAGTTCATCATGATAAAACGAGATGCATTCCATACTTTGTTGGCAAAGTTACGGCTTGACTCAACACGCTCCCAGTAAAATCTCATATCATTTCCCGGTGCATTACCGGTTACCAGTGTAAGACGCAGGGCATCGGCACCGTATTTGTCAATGACTTCCAGTGGATCGATACCGTTTCCTAAAGACTTACTCATCTTGCGTCCCTGGGAATCTCGTACCAGTCCATGGATCAGTACTGTATCAAATGGCACCTGACCGGTATGCTCCAGTCCGCTGAACATCATTCTCATAACCCAGAATGGGATAATGTCATATCCGGTTACCAATGTGTTGGTCGGATAGAAATATTTCATTTCTTCCGTATCATCCGGCCATCCCAGTGTGGAAAATGGCCACAGTGCGGAACTAAACCAGGTATCCAGTGTATCCGGATCCTGTCTCATTTCTTTTCCGCATTTTGGACAGGTGCAGGAGTTTTCCTTGGTTACTACCAGTTCTCCACAGTCGTCACAGTAAAAGGCCGGGATCTGATGTCCCCACCACAACTGACGGGAGATACACCAGTCACGGATATTTTCAAGCCAGTGGAAATAAGTCTTGTTAAAATGCTCTGGTACAAATTTGGTCTTGCCTTCTTTTACTGCGTCAATGGCTGGGCCGGCCAATGGTTTCATTTTTACAAACCACTGTTTGGAAACTCTCGGCTCTACCGTTGTACCGCAGCGGTAACAAGTTCCTACATTGTGGTCGTGGTCCTCCACTTTTACCAAAGCACCTTCTGCTTCCAGATCTGCTACGATGGCTTTTCTTGCCTCATAGCGGTCCATACCGGCATATTTTTCATATTCATCTACGATCTTAGCATCTTCTGTCAGCACATTAAGAACCGGCAGGTCGTGGCGCAGACCTACTTCAAAGTCGTTCGGGTCGTGGGCCGGTGTAATCTTTACAACACCGGTTCCAAATTCCATATCTACATACTCATCTGCGATCAACGGAATCTCTCTGTGTACCAGTGGAAGGATCAGCATCTTTCCTACCAGGTCTTTGTATCTTTCATCGTTTGGATTTACTGCTACGGCAGTATCTCCCAACAGAGTCTCCGGACGGGTTGTGGCCAGATTGATATAGCCGCTGCCATCTGCAAATGGGTAGCGCAGATGCCAGAAATGTCCCTGCTGGTCTTCGTACCCTACCTCTGCATCGGAAATGGATGTAAGGCAGTGAGGGCACCAGTTGATAATACGCTCGCCACGGTAGATCAAGCCTTTGTTGTAAAGATTTACAAACACTTCTTTTACTGCTTTGTTGCAACCTTCATCCATGGTAAAACGCTCTCTGTCCCAGTCACAGGATGATCCCATTTTCTTCAACTGGGAAACAATCCGGCCGCCATAGGTCTTTTTCCAGTCCCAGGCACGCTCCAAAAACTTCTCTCTTCCCAGATCTTCTTTGGTCAGCCCTTCCTGTTTCATGGCTTCCACGATCTTTGCTTCTGTGGCGATGGATGCATGGTCTGTTCCCGGCATCCACAATGTTTCATACCCCTGCATTCTCTTGAAGCGGATCAAAATATCCTGCAAAGTATTGTCCAGTGCATGTCCCATATGAAGCTGTCCTGTGATGTTTGGTGGTGGAATCACAATGGTATATGGTTTTTTGTCTGGATTTACTTCTGCGTGGAAGTATTTTTTGTTGATCCATTTTGAGTACAAACGATCCTCAATATCTTTGGGATCGTATGTTTTTCCTAATTCTTTACGCATACTAACCTCCTGAAATTAAACAATTAAAATGAGCCTGCCAGGACGACAAGCTCATCAATCTCTTCTATATCGCCACGACATGCCGCAAAGGACGACAATGCTGCCGTGGTACCACCTTCATTCAAATGTAAAAACATTCCTCATTAGACCGATAACGGGGTCATCCGTCGTCTCCTACTACTGTTCTCTGGTTCAGAAACGCTGTTTGGAAGCTACCTTCTGCCACTGCCTTGCCAAAACACCTTCCAGCCTGTGGGTGTCTCTCTCTGTGGGGGGCCTGCTGCATACTCCTCTTCCGCACTACATTATCACGGATAATTTTAGCGAAAATGGGGGCGGTTGTCAAGGGGTGTCTGGTTTTTCAGTGGGTCGCCAGCATAGGAATTACTTTATGTTCTGTGGGCGCTTTCGCTACGACAAAGACGCAGAAGTATCGGCATGCACAGAACGCATGCCAGATACTTGCGCCTTTGTACCCACTCCACACAAAGTAATTTCTATGCAAGGCGGGAACTCTGAAAAGGCCAGCCACCAGGAGATGGATGGCCGATACTTTTTTCACATTCCAGTAATGCGGCAGAAATGTTCTGCGTGAAGTGGGTTTTAAGTGCGTCGGTATGAGGTGCTTGTATATGCTTTAGCATAAGCACCCATACCGCTACGCACTTAACTAGCGAAAGCGCCCACGGAACGCAAACTTTTCTGCCGCATTACGGAAACTGTAAAAGACCTCAAACCACCGGTATCTTCTTATCCATCTTCAATATATGGTTTTTCAGCCATGCCAGAAGATAGTCGATCAGTTCATACAGGGATTCCTGCTGGCTGTCATCGATTTCCTGCAGGTTCATATCGTTTAACTTATCTACAAAGGATTCGTGGGCCATCTTCTGGGCTTCCAGACCTTCATAGCCGATTTTTTCCATATAGGCTTCTTCGTCCCGGAAATGTGTCTTTGTGTACTCTTTCAGTTCTTCCAGTATCTCCATGATCTGGTCGTACTTATCCGACAGAAGTTCCTCTTTCATAAGGTCATAGGCTTCTTCGATGATCCGAAACAGTCTGGCGTGTTCTTCATCCACCAACGGAATGTCGGTTTTATATTCACTGGTAAAAGCAAAAGGCGACTCTTTTTCTGCCTCGGTCATGGTGCCGATCATGATGTCACTTCCCAGGATATGGTGATACAGCCATTTTGCCAGGTACTGCACAAGATTTGCCAGGATGTCCCGGCTTTCCTCTTCACCGGCTCCGGACAGCTCGATGCTTTCAATCTTTGCGGCAAATTCCTGATGTTCTTTTTTCTGTCTCGGAAGTTCCGGATCCTTTATAGATTCCATATAAGCCTCTTCGTGGGCAAAATGCTCTCTGGCGTAGCGTCCCAGATGGTCCACGATATTGGCCACGATCTTTTCCGATGCCATTTTCTGATCAAGCAATTCCTGTGCTTCGTTGATCAGGCGAAACAATTCCTCATGCTCCTTATCAATTTCCTCGATGCCCAACCGGCAATCCTCTGTAAATGTATACATTCTAATCTACCTGCCTTTCTTCTGTGTTTTATTTTCTTATAAAAACAGGAATCCGGTCTAACGGTGCCTCCACATCGTACACCTTTCCTCCTGCATATTCTTTTCCGGTAGCTGCCTCCTGCCATGTGGTACTTGCCGGCAGATATACCTGTCTGGCCATAGCATGCTCATGACACACCGGTGCTACCAACAGTTTATCTCCATACATGTATTCGTCGTAAATGTTCCAGCACGCTGTATCTTCCGGGAACTCGTAGAACAATGTACGCATAACCGGAGTTCCTTCTTCATGAGCCTCTTTCATCAGTCTCCTTGTGTAGTCTCTCATCTGCTCACGGATACCAATGTATTTTACGAAAATCTCATAAGCTTCTTCCCCGTAACTCCACACTTCATTGTCAGCTCCGGTCCACTCTCGTTCCACGCCGTGGCGGTCAAAGATTTTTTCTCCCGGCATGCGAAGTCCATGAAGCCGCATAACCGGACAGAAAGTTCCAAACTGGAACCAACGGATCAAAAGTTCCTTAAAATCATCACTTTCCACATTGCCTCCGTGGAAACCGCCAATATCCGTAGTCCACCATGGAATACCGGCCAGTCCCATGTGAAGTCCGGCGCACAACTGCTTTCTGAAGTCCTCATAACTGGACCAGATATCTCCGGACCACACCAGGGCACCGTACCGCTGACTGCCTACCCAGGCACAGCGCACCAGGTTCACAATATCCTGCTGCCCCATGTCTTTCTGGCCTTCATAAAAAAGTCGGGAATATTCTCTCGGATACACATTTCCCACCTTGGATACCGGTCCTGCGTGGTACTGGTACATTTCATAATTATAATTGGTAAACTCCGGCTCCGCCTCATCCAGCCAGAATGTGCGGATCCCCAGATCTGCATAATTCTTTTTGCACTTTTCCCATACATACTGACGGGTCCGTGGATTGGTGGCATCCATAAATACATTGTTGCCGTGGAAGATCATCTGGGCATCCACACCGGCACTCTGTTTTACCAGAAGGCCCTGCTGCTTCATTTCCTCAAAATTCTCACTGCCCCATTCCACCTGCGGCCATACCGACACCATAGTTTCAATCCCCCATTCATGAAGGGTATCTACCATCTTCTTTGGTTCCGGGAAAAATTCCTCTTCAAAACGCCAGTCGCCGCAATGTGGCCAGTGATAATAATCGATCACCAGCACGTCCAGCGGGATGCCCCGGTCTTTGTACTCCTTGGCCACATCTAACACCTGCTGCTGGTTGTAATAACGAAGTTTACACTGCCAGAATCCCAGGCCGTACTCCGGCATCATGGGCACTTTGCCCACACAGTCCGCATACTGTCTCTCAATCTGTGCCGGCGTCTTTCCTGCCGTAATCCAATAATCCAGTTTATCTGCCGCATTGGCTACCCACTCCGTTGTGTTTTTTCCAAAATGCACCTCTCCTACAGCCGGATTGTGCCAGAGGAAACCATATCCTTCACTGGAAAGATAAAAGGGCACACTGGCCTGGGAATTTCTGTGAGCCAGTTCCAGGTTGCATCCTTTCAGATCCCAGATTTCCTGTTGATACTGTCCCATGCCATATATTTTTTCATCCGGGTCTGCCTCAAAAGATGCTTTCAGCCGATAGCCGCCTCCCGGCAGTGCCTGAAAAAATCTGGCTTTTCTGGTAAGGGCTCCCCCGCCGGATATCTCTCTCAACAGCACTTTTCCAGTTTCATCGCAAAAAGTGATCTGCAGTGCATTCCCCCACTCCTGTACGAAAAGTTCCGCCCGGATACTGCCATTTTGAATACTGGCATGGCGCATATCCTCCACCCGGATCTTCACATCCCTGTCTTCCTGAGGCAGCAAAGCAGATTCACCGGATGGGATCTGATCCATCAGAGAAGACTGGACTCTCAGGCTGTTCTTTCCCCAGCCCTCTATTTTTAAAAGTTCTCCTTCATTTCGAAAATAAATTGCTTTATCAGTCACTTGAAAAAATTCCATACAATACCTCCGTATGTTTGTTATTATAGAATAAAATACAAAGAGCGGAAACCCCCTTTTGAGATTTCCGCTCCGCATAAGTATTTGTTTACTTACTTAACTTTTACGGTAATAGTTTTTACTGCCTTTTTATATTTGCTTGTTTTAGCAGCTGTGATCTTGATCTTAACAGTTCCTTTTTTCTTACCTTTGATAACAAGTTTTCCTTTTTTGAAGGTAGCAGTCAGGATTTTCTTATTCTTCTTCGACAACTTCTTCATGGAAAGTTTGCCCTTAGAGTTTACTGTCACTTTCAGTGTCACTTTCTTTTTCTTCTTCACAGTTACTTTGCTGACTTTCTTTTTGCCTTTCTTCACTGTGATCTTGGCAGTTTTCAGTGTTACTTTTGCCTTGTTTGAAGTGCTTGGCTTCACGGTGCTGTTTCCGCTGTTGTTTGTATTGCCTGCCGTGCTGTTATTACTGTTTCCGCTGTTGTTATTGCTGTTATTATTGCTTGTCTGTGTCAGGCTGGTTGCGGTTGCATACTTGGTAGAAAGTGCCTGTATTTCTCCGGCTGACAAGGAACGGCTGTACATCAGTACATCGTCCAGTGCGCCTTTGAATACTGCATCCCAGGCATTCACACCAAAGAATACTCTGGCACCTGTGTTGGTCATGATACCTTTTGCAATGTTTCCAGTCTGTACTGCCACACCATCTACATACAAGGTAGCGGTTACTGTGTTTGTGGCACTGCCTGCTTTGCTTCCGTCTACTACCAGAGCTACATGCTGCCATTTATCTGCTTCATAAGCACCGGTTCCGGCGTTTTCAATATAGCTTCCTTTCCTGGACCAGATTCTTGCATCCGTTGTCAGATTCAGCCAGTACTCCGGTGAGAATGTTCCGGCTGTCAGGGTTGGGTTGAAGTTGTTTCCAACGCTGGATGCTTTCATCCAGTAACTAATGGTGTAACTTTCTCCCAGTTTGCTGGCATCATCCAACAGTTCAACGCCGTATGTTCCAGGAAGTGTCAGTGCCTTGCCTACGACCCCCTGCTCATAACGGAGAGCGGCATTGTTCTTGGCCGGGTTAAAGCTCTTTGTTACACCAGCGGCACCGTCCGCTTTATCATCAAAGGTAAGCGCTTTCACCAGACCGGACTTAAGATCGATACCTGTATAATCTCTTGTTACCTGAATGGTGTATTCTTTTGCTACTTCAAAGTTCTGTGCATAAACCTGTACGGCAATGTCTGTTACGGCACCGTTCAAGGTCAGTTCCTTCTCGGCCGTTTCATCCACTGCATTACCTGCTACTGCTACATATCCGTCGTTATCTGCCAGAGTAAATTTCACTTTCGGCTGTTTGTTGTATGGACATGTGATCTTATAAACACCTTTGCTGTCCGGTATAATGGTTTTTCCATCATACTCAAGTTTGGTCAGGGAGTTGGCTGTCTTGTAAACACGAACCATGTCCAGACTCTTGTTTACACGGGCAGAATTTTCTGTATCTGTACCGGCAAATGTGATGGTGATCACTTTGTATGTGACGGTTTTGCCATTTTCAACGACCTTCAGGTCTTTTTCATTGGCTTTCACTACACTCTGTGGAATCTTATAAGCTACCTGGTAGTAATCCTCTGTATCACTTTCTGAAATAGTTCTGTTTACTACCGTGGCTTTGCTGCTATCCAGTTTTTCGTTGGTAATGACGGTGTCACCCACGGTAATCTTCATTGGTTTGCCATCATCTTCCTTAGCATAGGTTACCAACAGATAGTTGTCCTGTGTATCATCTACTTTCATCTTGTAACCGAAGGATCCGCCTGCTGTTGCTTCACGGCTCAGATCCGGTGCATCTTTTCCGATGGAACCGTTGTCTACCAGACCGTCTTTTGAATCATCCTCCAGGATGAAACGCTCCTCGTACTGGCCACGGCCGCACTGTGCGATGCTGTCAATGGCGGTTGCTTCTTTTCTCTTGGCATCTTTTTCATCAATAATGGCGGCAGAACCACGGCCGTCTGCATCTACATAATAGTTCCAGTAAATACCATAATTTTCTGCATCCTGATTGTAGTGAGTTGTGAATTTATACTTGACGTTAGTTCCCTTCAAAGTAAAGTTCATGGAGTCTCCATCTTTTACAAGATACTTGTTGATGTTCTTGATAAAATCTTCCACCGTTTCCTCACTGCTGATGCCGATGGTATCGTTGCTTACTGCCTTAGCAGATGGCACGGTAACGGCAACACCGTGAGAAGTGGTAGTCTGTTTTGCTGTTCCCAGTTTGGCACTCAGTACAAACGGACCATATTTGAATCCGTAGGTTGTCTGGCCATCCGGCAGATTGCTTGCTGTTACTTCCATTGGAAGTTTTACGGTAATCTTGGTTCCCTCTGCTACTTTGTCTGCCGGGATCACAATATATCCGCCGCGGGTCTTGTAATCATATTTTGTTCCGTCAATCTGTACTTCCGGAGTTCCGTCCACTACCCAGTCAGGAATTCTCAAACGAAGCTCCATCTCCTCTGTCTTGTCACTGACTTCCAGAGTCATGGTGTCACTCTTGCTGAGATCACCGGTCTGTTTGATGGTGTAGCCATCCTGTTTCAGGATAGAAGCAAGATACTGGTTTACGATAACGATATTGTCTTTCTTGAAGTAAATGCTGTCCTGCAGTTTTGTAAAGTTTTCATAACCGGATCCTGTACAGCACCAGAAGTTGCTGTCCAGTGTACCAAATACTTTCTGGTATCCGGATGCCATTGGCTGGAAATACATGGTAAGACCGGTCTCATGGTTCTGGGATGACATGATGGCATTGATCAATGTATTTTCATAGTAATCTGCATATTTTTTCTCGCCGGTAATGATAAACAAACGACGGCTGAGTTTCAGCATATTGTATGTATTACATGTTTCGTTGTTACATACAGTACGCTCTTTGTCCAACACATTGTCTGCACCAAAGTGCTCATCCTCACTGTTACCTCCGGTAATGTATGTATGACGGTCGATTACCATCTGCCAGAAGGCTTCTGCATACTGAAGGTACTTGGTCTGAGTGTTGTCTGTTTCGTAACGGCACAGAGCACCAAGGAACTTAGGAATGGTTGTGTTGGCATGTTTGTTGTTCAAAATGTTAGAAGTTCCGGCCAGCACACTTTCAAACAAGGATGTCTCATCGAATTTATGAGCTGCTGTCTTGAACACTTCTTTGTTGGAATAGTTTGTTACTTTGTAAAGCTGATATAAAGCATCGTTCATACCGCCGTACTCTATGCTGAGGACCTTATTATTGGTAGTGGTGCTCCATTTATTGGCACGGTTAGAAATCCAGACCCCCAGGCTGTTTGCTATTTCCAGGGCTTTCTCATTGCCTGCTACTTCATAAGCATCCGTAACACCTGCCAGGATCTTGTGCATGGTGTACCATGGAACCCATGCCTGTGTACTGATGTTGGAAAGTCCTGACTCTACATTGTCAAACTGAAGATCCGGATCATTTTTGAATGAATCATTTGGCAGAGTAGCACCAAAGATATATCCTTCATATTTGGTTCCTACGGTCTTCTGCTGGCAGTCATACAACGCATCAATAATGTAGTTCAGACGCTCTGTCAATGCTGCTTTTTCCTCTGCTGTCACACCTGGGTTTACAATACCCTGTGCTACGGCTGAAATATAGTGGCCCAGTGTGTGTCCACCGATCAGAGAATCTTCCCAGCCACCGCCATAACGGGTTTTGTTCTTCATGTATGTAGCAATCTCAGAAGTTGTCATCTTCGTCACACCGGATTTGGTATTATATACATAACACGCTGTCTGACGGAAACCTGCCAGCAAACGGTCTGCATCCAGTGCCAGGAGATTCTTTACATCCAGTTCCAGTGCATTGTCATAATAAGCATCTGTCACTTCTACGGATTTTTTCTCATAAAATTCTGCACCCATCAATTCGTTTTCAGCCAGAACCGTAACGGTAAATTTCTTCTGTTTGGAAACGCTTCCGGATGTAACTGTAGCAGTCAGCACTACATCTACATCGTCTTTTGCCGGACGGGTTACTTTACCGGTTTTAGAAATCACGCTTTCATTGCTGGATTCCCAGGAAATCGTACTTCCTGCTTTGCTTCCTGTTGTTGGAAGTTCCAGATCGTTGGTTGCTGTGGATGGAATACTGAGAGCATCCATATCCGTTGCTACATTACCTGCATCCCCTGCTTCTTTAATGGTAATGTATGTCATGTTGATAGCCAGGTTGCTGCTTCCTGTTGCTCTGGCTCCCAATACAAGTTCGCCGCCTGTTACTTTGACAGTTCCTGTGGCTACACCGGAATTGGTTGCTACTTCAAAGTTCTCTTTGATAACCTGTTTGTTGCTGCCATCCGGATAAGCATATACCGATGGAGACTGGGATACGCTCCATGGATCTGTAAATCCGATCTCAACATAATACTCGCCATCTTCCAGTTCAAATTTGTAATCCAGGTGACGAGTTTTGCTGGCATCCATGTTGTGCTCTTTTTCATACTGGTTTTTGGTGTATCGGTTAGACGCTGTCTTAGAAGTCTGATCCGAACCGACCTGCTCGTTTGGCCAGGTCCAGTCTGTACTGACACCGCCAACCAAGCACTCTCCTGCTCCGTTTTTCAATGGACTGCTGATGGTATCATCAATTCCCCATTTGTAACCTGTTACTTTGTCTGTACCATAAGCCTGATCGGTCACACTGTTGTGTGTTCCCAAAGGGCCGTCCTCCGGTACTGTTGCAGGATCCAGGTCACCACAGTCTACTGCATAGATGATAGTCTCATCTTCTCTTGTCCGTGGGGTACCTGCAGCCTTGGCAACGATTCCCATATCCGGAATGATGCTTGCTACCATCGCTGCTGCCATAGACACAGCGACCACCCTTTTGCCGACTCTAAAAAACTTCTTTTTCATAGTCTCTTCCTTTCTTTTTTATTTTTTTATTATATTTATTGTAACATGGTGCCCCTCATCACTCCATGCTAATAGGTTTCATTTGTTATGAAAAAGTTTTGTCAAAAAGTTAGTTCAGGTGTGATTTTCTCCTTGTGGTCTGTATGTTTTTGCTATATAATCCTAATAAAGGAGTCTTTTTTTGTATATTTTTTCTATTGCATTTGATTGGAGGTTTCAAAAAGTTATATGGGGTTCTTAGATTTTGACATAAAAGAACCGGTCCATCTGAACTGGACCGGCAAATTCATTGCACCGGATGAGAACTGGGTTCATATCAGCCGGGCACTGACTGATTTTGAATTGATCGTCATGACGGAGGGTGATCTGTACATCGCTGACACAGAAGGCGAATATGTGATCCACCAGGGCGAATACCGCCTGATGTGTCCTACCAGCCACCAATACGGTTACCATTCCTCCCAGTGCACCTTTTACTGGACACATTTTTCCTACCATAATTTTGAAAATAATGTAGGGCGTCCTGAGCCGGATTCTGTCTCTCTGCCTCTTCCGGCGGAAAGCACCCACATTATTTTGCCGGAGCAGGGCAGTATCCCCCGACTGGACCGTATGATCGTACTGTTTAAGCAGTTGCAGGACTGTAACCGCAAATACCGCAACATCAATCAGGACAATCACACCCTCACAGCCATCCTGTGCGAGTTGTACAGCCAGTTCTACCTTTCCGGCAGCAAAACCACTATGAAAGGGGAGCAGATGCAGCTCTACACTGACATCGTAGACTACATTTCCTGGCGGATCCGGGAAAATATACGGGTCAGCGAGATTGCCGCTTATTTTGGTTATAATGAAAAATATATTACTACTTTTTTCAAAAAATCTTCCGGGGTTTCCCTGAAAAGTTATATTCTTTCACGGAAAATGGAACTGGCCCAGGCACTGCTGACAGACACCAATCTTCCCATTGCCCAGATCGGCTATGAAATTGGTTTTTCCGATAATCACAATTTTTCCAGTGCATTCAAAAAAGTGACGGGCCAGAGCCCGTCAGCTTATCGCAATTCTTATGCAGAACGAATGTTATTTCACCAGTGAGGCTTATCAGGCCTCACTTTTTTCTTCCAGCTGGGTCTGTCTCGCGTTCATGACATCCCGCAGATCTTTGAGATACAGAATGGTGGTGATGACACATACAAGAGGCAGCAGCATGGCGAAACTGCGGATAAAATATCCCAGAATCGAAGCCGCCTGTGTAATAGCCACATTCTGCCACGCCACCGTCAGCCGCCGGGTGTGGTACTCTCCTTCTTCTTCCTCTTCCCATCTGGCAAAAAGATCGGCAGGAATCTTGGTAAAGTAGATCAGTGCCCCGATCTCAATCAATTTCACACCCAGAACAAAAGCATAAGCGTGAGGGATCTGAGCCGTCAGTCCCAGTCCGTCAGACACAAACCGCAGGATCATCAGGATCGCCATTGCCGTGACTCCTGCCGCATTCCGGCCAAAGACCGGATCTTCTTTTTTTAATTTATGATACGCTGCCGCCATAACAATATACCCGATAAATGGCGGGAAAAGCACAAGCTGGCTGTTTTCAAAAGGACTTATGCACAAAATAATGTTAGTGCTTAACATCATCAGCAGATATCCAACCCATAATTTTTTCATTTTCCTGTACCTCCCAAATTGGTTACTACATACTCGGATTTGCATCCTGTTTTAAATTCTATCTGTTGGCGGATCCACTCTTCCTGCAGGTTTTCGCCGATGACGATAAGAACACTCTGTCCCATGTCTATAGCCCGGATCTCTGTCTTTTTCTTTGTGGCATTTACTTCATACCACTGGTCCTTTTCCTTGTAAAAACCTTTTACCCGGAATACCCTGCCTGCCTCCCCGCTGTCAAACAGTTTGGGAAGTGCCTGCCGAATCTGTTCCGGAGAGGCCTTTGGCTCCAGAAGATATACACTGTCAAAGGCATCCTCTTTTTCAAACCACGGAATCTCCACATCCGCTGTGGCATATCCACTGTGCCGGATCTGTTCCCACCGGGCTTCATCCATATTTTCCCAGTCTTCTGCCAGTGTTTTTTCTGCCAGTTTCTGCCTGCTTCCAAACTGCTCCATTAATTTCTGGAAGTAAGCCAGGGCCGACTGGCTTTCCCTGGTCTGCTCCGGGGAAGTCTTGCTGAGGACCACGATACCAGCTCTGGCAAGCTGGGCCGCCAGAAGAGCTGACGCCTTCTCAGAAAGATTCTGCTCCGTCGTCACATCCGCTATGGCAATGACATTTCCGATCTCATACCAGCGGTTCAGAGGTTCTTCTTCCAGCACATCGAAAAATTCATCAGTATCAAAAATGCCGGAAGGTTCCACCAGGATCCTGTCATACCCAAGCATGCCCATGGCAATGAGTTTGGTCTTAAACCGCCTTTTGTGGCAGTCATAATCGCAGCCGCCGCTGACCATCTCCACATCGCAGCCTGCGTCCTGCAGGTCCGATAGAAGCATCCGGTCTACATTGACCGCGCCAAAATCATTTTCCAGAATGCCCAGGTTTTCTCCCTTTTCCATGAGATAAGAACCATATTTTTTTATAAAAGTTGTTTTGCCGGATCCTAAAAATCCGGTGATCAGATCGATTTTTACCATATTCTGCCTCATACAAAAAAACTCCCCATTTGTCAACTCAAACCGGGAGTTTTGTTTTTTATTATGAAAGTTTGCCGCCTTTGGAGCCTTTTACACCAGACAAGGAAGACTGGTTCAAAATATTGGTGTCAAAGGTAAAGGTCAGGTTCTGTTCCTCACGGACACGCTTCAGCGCCAGCTGAATCATGCGGTCCAGCAATTCTTTGTAAGGAACCCCTACCGGCTCCCAGAGATAAAATGCCAGGGAACCTGGGATCGTGTTGATCTCGTTAAAGTACAGATTGCCATTTTCCTCATCGATCATAAAGTCGATACGGGCTACGCCGTTACAGCCCAGTTTCTGGAAAGATTTTACTGCAATCTCTCTTACCTCTTCTCTTTTCTCCGGTGTCAGTTCTGCCGGGATTTTTCTTGATACACTGGCCATGCCCTTGGAACCGCCGTTTTTAGAGTTGTTGCTCAGGTATTTATCCTCGTAACTCAGAATATCCTTTGTATGAAGAGGCTCTTCACACTCGGATGCAATGGCGTCGTTCTCGTCACCTAAAACAGAACAGTTGATCTCACGGAGTTTCGTGATAGCATGCTCAACGATTACCTTGGATGCATAGGAAAAAGCATCATCAATGGATTTGGTCAGTTCCACCCGGTTCTTAGCCACGCTGATTCCTACACTGGAACCTAAGTTCAGAGGCTTTACGATGGCCGGATAACCGATCTCTTTTTCTACTGTATCTAACAATGTGTCCATCTCTGCATATTCGGATGTGGTAAAACATACACAATCCAGTACCGGGATTCCGTTATCTTTTAAAACTGCCTTAGACACATATTTATCCATTCCTACAGCGGATGCTGTTACATCACATCCTACAAACGGAATACCGATGGTTTTTAAATATCCCTGCAGGGCACCATCTTCTACATTGGTTCCATGTACGATTGGGAAAGCAATATCAATCTCGATCTCCGGTTTCTTACCAAAACGCTTCTGTGGATAAGGAACCAGGCTGACTTTGTTTTCCTCGTTTACCAGGATCACACGCTGGGATTTTGCCATCAACTCATCAATGTGCTTGTATGACTCAATCTTGCCTACATCTTCTCCGATAAACATCTGGTTATTTTTGTTGATATATACCGGAATCACCTCATACTTATCGGTATCCATGCTCATGATCGCCTGAATACCGGAAATAATCGATACTTCATGTTCTACGCTTTTACCGCCAAACATCATTGCCACTTTTGTCTTCATCTGCTTTACTCTCCTTTAATAATTGTCCGGAAGATCGTTTTCCAGCAAAATAAACTTATGACCTTCGTCTTTTATACTATATGCAAAAGACAATGCATCTTCAAGGGTGTCATATACATGACATTTTTCCTCTGAAAATCCAGAATCCAAAACACCTTTTTTAATCGGCTCCGTATGCTTTCTTCCTACTAACAATATATAATCACAGCAGGCCGCCGCATAGGTACCAAACTTATAATTGTACTGCTCTTCCTCCTTGCCAAGTTCCACCATTCCCGGAGTAATGAGGATCCGCACACCGTCAAACATAGCCAGTGTTTCTACTGCAGCCTTGGAGCCTACCGGGTTCGAGTTGTAAGCATCATCGATAATGGTTACTGCTCCCCGCTCGATCATCTGCAGTCGATGTGCCACCGGCTGGATCCGCCGAACCGGCACTCTCAGATCCCGCAGCGAAATTCCCATGGAATTGGCAACGGCGATGGCACCTACTACATTGATGACATTGTGCTCACCTACCAGTCTCATCTGAAAACGCTCGCTTGTTCCATCCGGTGCTGTCACGGTAAACTCAGTTCCCAGCTGGGACAACTGAATATCCGACGCCTGATAGCCTTCCCCCGTTGTCTGGGAACGATAGAAGATCTTGTTTGCGTAAGCATCACTGTTGCCTGTTACATACTCGTTGTCTCCATTTAAGAATAACATACCATCTGCCGGCAGGGCATCTGCCAGTTCATATTTGGTATGAACGATATTGTCCATGTTAAAAAAAGTCTCCAGATGCTGTGGACCTATGGAAGTGATAACACCATGGTGGGGATGAACAATATCGCAGATTTCCTTGATATCCCCCACATGTCTGGCTCCCATTTCACACACAAAGATCTCATGGGTGCTTTTTAAGGATCCACGGATGGTTTTTACAACACCCATCGGTGTATTATAACTTTCCGGTGTGATCAGTACATTAAAATGATCCTGCAGCAAAGTCTGCAGATAATATTTTACACTAGTTTTTCCATAACTTCCGGTAATACCGATGATCGTCAGACCCGGTACTTCTTTTAACATTCTCTTGGCGTCATTGATAAAATGATTGGTGATCATTTTTTCTGCCGGCCGGTTAACGAGGTTTACCAGCAGCAACGCTGTCATCTGCAGCGATATAAGTACTGCCGCCGTTCCCGGCACATAGTTCACACCGCAGAAAATCCACACAAGAGCAAGGATGATTCCATTCACGATCACATCCGTTGCCACCTGACGGCGCACTCTCATGGTATACACCAGTTTTTTCTTTGTATTGCTCTTTCGCAGGTACGCATAGTACTTGCAAAGGACCAGATTCCACAAAATCAGAAGGATCATGGTCACTCCATGAGGACAGATCAGAGCCACAATTCCAAGAATCCCATTAGGGATCAAAAGGGCCTGTTTTTTCCAGTTTTTGCGGATCCACCCCACATGTTCCATGTTTTTGTAGCCCATAAGCTGGAACATATGAAGATTGTATCTGGCAGTCAGAAGGGCTGCCGGGATGGCTGTCACCAGCGCAAGAATCATTGTTATCGTAAAAAACATATCGTTTCCTCTCTTATAATTATATCACACGGAGTATCGTTTTTTCTATTGGTCTACGCCAAAATAAGACCGCATGATCCCGGCAAATACGCCCGGATTTTCCAAAAAGCAGAAATGACCGGTTCCCGGTATCACTGCCAGACCGGCACCCGGAATTTTTTCTTCCATCAAGTGTGCATCGGCAATGGGTGTGGCGGTGTCTAAGTCCCCCCAGATCAGAAGGGTATCCTGCTTGATGCGGGGCAGACATTCTGTCAGATCTTCATTCACTGCCTTTACCATACAGGCGCGCATCATCGGGGTAGAATTGCGGTAATCCGCAGATCCCTGCCGGTTCTTCCACTCATCCACCAGGTTGGGGCAGAGTTTGTAGACCAGTTTCATGTTTACAATCTTTTTAACCATCTTATACCGACGGATCTTGCGTTTTTGTTTTTTTGTCTTTTTCGGCAGGATCCCTGCACTATCCATCAGCACAATACGGCCAATCTTAAATGGGATCTCAGGTCTGCTGGCCAGCTTAATGATCACCCGGCCGCCGTAAGAATGTCCCATCAGCGTCACTTTTTTTATATCCAATGCATCCAGAAATTTAATAACAAAATCTGCATAATCATCCACCGCCCAAGGCTCTCTCGGCTCATCACTGCCGCCAAATCCCGGGAAGTCCAGCTGGATCACACGGCACTTGCTGTTGATACAGGCAGCCACCGAATCGTACATAGACAATTCAGTTCCCCACCCCTGTAGGATCAATACCGTCTCTTCTCCTTCACCGGTGATCTTGTAGCAAATATTGTAATCATCTATTTTTATGTTCATACTTTTCCCCTGCACTTTTCAATCTATGATATTCACACGATATTATACCACAGCCGTTGAAAGTTGTCATCCTTTCATTGAGGGAAGTTTGTAGCGGGGGCTGGTTGGGGCTTTTGGTAGTGTCTCGTCATGAGGCAGAAAAAGTTTGCGGTCCGTGGGTGCTTCCGCTAGTTAAGTGCGTAGCAGTAGGGGCACTGAAACCACCAGTGCCTCCTACTGACGCACTTAAAACCCACTCCCCACAAAGTTTTTCTGCCCCATGACGGAATACTAAAAGGCCGGCAACGGTGCCCCCGATATTCCCCAAAACGATCGTAATCCTCTCCCAAAATAACCACCGAATCCCCCTCTTAAATGTTAATACAAAAAAGGTTCAATGTGATTGAGACTTAAACGCAAAGCGTTTCCCGTCTCAATCACATGAACCTTTTTTAATATTTATAACTCAAGAATAACGATGAGTCAGTATATTACTTCTGTGGGCCAGCACTTACCAATGCTTTTCCTGCATCGTTTCCTTCGTATTTTGCGAAGTTCTTGACGAAACGATCTGCCAGATCTTTTGCTTTTGTCTCCCATTCGGAAGCATCTGCATAAGTATCTCTAGGATCCAGGATTCCTGCATCTACACCAGGAAGTTCGGTTGGTACTTCAAAGTTGAAGTAAGGGATCTTCTTAGTAGGTGCTTTATTGATATCTCCGCTGAGGATCGCATCAATGATTCCACGAGTATCTTTGATAGAGATTCGTTTGCCAGTTCCGTTCCATCCTGTGTTAACCAGGTATGCCTTAGCACCGCTCTTCTCCATCTTCTTAACAAGTTCCTCTGCATACTTAGTAGGATGCAGTTCCAGGAATGCCTGTCCGAAACATGCGGAGAATGTAGGAGTTGGCTCTGTGATTCCACGCTCTGTACCAGCCAGTTTTGCTGTAAATCCTGAAAGGAAGTAGTACTGTGTCTGCTCTGGTGTCAAAATAGACACTGGAGGAAGTACTCCAAATGCATCGGCAGAAAGGAAGATAACATTCTTAGCTGCTGGTGCAGAAGAAATTGGACGAACGATATTCTCAATATGGTCGATCGGATAGGATACACGAGTATTCTCTGTTACGCTCTTATCAGCAAAATCAATCACACCGTTATCATCCAATGAAACATTCTCAAGAAGTGCGTCACGACGGATCGCATTGTAGATGTCCGGCTCAGACTCTTTGTCCAAGTCGATAACCTTAGCGTAGCATCCACCTTCAAAGTTGAACACACCATTGTCATCCCAGCCATGCTCGTCATCACCGATCAAGAGGCGCTTAGGATCTGTAGACAAAGTAGTCTTACCTGTTCCGGAAAGTCCGAAGAAGATAGCTGTGTTCTCACCGTTCAGATCTGTGTTTGCAGAACAGTGCATGGAAGCGATTCCTTTCAATGGAAGGTAGTAGTTCATCATGGAGAACATACCTTTCTTCATCTCTCCACCGTACCATGTGTTGATGATAACCTGCTCGCGGCTTGTAATATTAAATACAACAGCGGTCTCTGAATTCAGTCCCAGTTCTTTGTAGTTCTCTACTTTTGCCTTAGAAGCATTGTAAACAACGAAGTCCGGCTCAAAATTTTTCAACTCTTCTTCTGTTGGTTTGATAAACATATTTGTTACAAAGTGTGCCTGCCATGCAACTTCCACGATAAAACGGATTGCCATACGGGTATCTTTGTTTGCTCCACAAAAAGCATCTACTACAAACAATCTCTTGTTTGACAGTTCTTTGATCGCAATGTCTTTTACTGCATTCCATGTCTCTTTAGATGCCTTATGGTTGTCATTCTTGTATTCGTCAGATGTCCACCATACAGTGTCTTTGGAATTTTCATCCTCTACGATGAATTTGTCCTTAGGGGAACGTCCTGTATATACTCCAGTCATTACATTAACTGCACCAAGTTCGCTCTCCTGTCCTTTTTCGAAGCCTTCAAGATCAGATTTTGTCTCTTCTTCAAATAACTGCTCATATGAAGGATTATAAACAATCTCTGTAGTTCCACTAATGCCATACTTGCTCAAATCAATATTTGCCATCTTACATTTAACCTCTTTTCTTTTATAGTAACCTGATATCTACTTGGAAATGCAGGTTCTGCAGTGTTAATTGGATCCGTTCTTATGGGAAATCCAACTACTACATGATAGTATACCGAATCTGTCCGAAAAAATCAATAAAAACTTGGTTCATCCAATGTCATTGACTTTCTCTTGTTTTTTTGTTAAAATTACATAAATTTTGATGAAAGGATGTGTGTGTGATGTTTTATCAACAGCGGCGGTCAGTCTGCCTGTATCTGGCAGTCATTATGGCTTTTTGCGGGATTCTTGCCGGTTTTGACCAGTTTGAACCCTCTTTTGCCATGAGCACCGCCTCTGACGATGTCCGGGTAGAACAGTCCATTGCTTCTCTTTCCGAGAAACTTTTATGCACCAGCGAAACAAAAGGTTCCAGCGATATTGTTCGCTCTCTTGAAAAGAACCACCAGGTGTTAAAATGCCGCAAAACGGACTTTGTTCCTCTGCGCCTTTTGCTTTTGCCGGAGACTCGTTTCACTTACACAGACGAAGCAGAGCCGGATTACTCCCTGCCTGCTCCTCTGGAGACCATCACGCAGTACATACATCGTTCCGACGGCAAAAAACGCTGCTCATTTTTCTAAACATATTATAAGTTTGATGCAAAAAAATCAGTGAGGCCCGCTGTGTACCAATTCGCCAGTGCGCTGTTCATTGTGCATAGTATGTCGGGCCTCCTTGTGAATTATGGAGGAATGAAACATGAGTAGTGTTGGAATTATTTTAGCTGTTGTCGTAGGTATTGCTATTTTAGGTCTGGTCGTGTGGACCTACCGTTGGGAAACTTCCGGAGATGACTACAACGAAAACAACGACAATGTAAGCAAGGCGGATTCCGCCAAATAAATCTTGATACAAGCAACCTAAAGTCACCTAAAAAAAGAAGTTTATCCCGTGGAGATTGGCGGCTGACGCCCCTTTTCTCCAGTTGGATAAACTTCTTTTCTATTATACAAAAAACATTTTAATGAAATATTTTCTCTCTTTTACCCTATCTTTTTGATCTGTTTTGCCACTCCCGGTGCCACAAGACCCGCCAGTACCATCTTTACCAGGTCACCGATCAAAAATGGGAATACACACAATGCCAGTGCCGCTACCACACCGGTTCCTGTAGACACACAGAACCAGGCTGTACCAAATATGTACGCAATAGCAGTTCCCAGGATCATTCCCAGCAAATGCAGGAAAAAGTTCTCGAACTTCTCAATGAACAATCCGCATACCAGCGTCATAAGGATAAATCCGATGAGATATCCACCGGTTGGGCCTGCCAGTTTGCCCACACCACCGGCAAATCCGGAAAAGACAGGAAGTCCAACCATCCCCAGCAAAAGGTATACTACATAACTGATCAATCCTCTCTTCCATCCAAGGAAATACAATTCAAAGTAGATCACAAAGTTGGTCAGTGAGATGGGTACCGGTCCGATAGGAATGGACAGCGGTGCCAGAACACAGGTTACAGCAATAAATAAGGCCATCAGTACCATATTTTTCAGATCAAAAACTTTTTCTTTTTCATTCATTTAATTATCCTCCACAAAATGTCGCATCCCGCTTCAGCAGAATGGTTTTTATTTGATTGTTCTTCCCATTTCTTCAAACATATCCATGTCCTCAGCAATGGTGTTTCCTACAGTAGTCAGCATATCGCCGGTGATGGTGGCATTGGCTCCTGACTCAAACAAGATTTTTCCGCCTTCTTCAAAGCGGTTTCGTCCTGCTGCCATCAGCACATAGGCTTCCGGATTCAGATATCGGAAGATTGCCACTGTCCGCAGCACATCTTCTTTGGGGATTGGCTCCATACCTTCATACGGGGTTCCCGGAATCGGAGACAATACATTAATAGGAATGGAAGTAACTCCCAGTTCCGCCGTCCAGAAGGCCATATCCACTCTGTCTTCCCAGGTTTCTCCCATACCGATGATACCACCGGAGCACACGGACAAACCGGCCTCTTTTGCCATTTTTATCTCCCGCACCTTATCTTCAAATGTATGGGTCGTGCAGATATTAGGGAAATTTCTCTTTGATGTCTCAATATTTTCATGATAGCGTTCCACGCCTGCCTCTTTCAGTGCCACAAACTCCTCTTTGCTCAGCAATCCATGAGAGGCGCAAAGGGACAACTCCTGACAATTCTCCTTAATGGCACGGTATGCTTCCACTGCCTTGTCAAAATCCTTACCCAGACTGCGGCCGGCCGTTACGATGGAATAGCGGTGTACGCCCTTGGCCTGGTGATACTTGGCGTCCTCCACAATTTTTTCTACCGGAAGAAAAGCGTATTCAGAAATACCGGTACAATGATGTCCCGACTGAGCACAGAACTTACAGTCTTCACTGCATTTACCACTGCGGCCGTTAATAATAGAACACAAGTCTACTTCTTTGCCACATAATGCCTGACGGATCCGGTCTGCTCCCTGGGTCAGTTCTTCCAGTGGAGCGTCTAGTAAAAACTGCCAGTCATCCTCTCTGGTCAGGCGTCTTCCACCAATAATCTCGTCTGCTGTTTTTTTTGCATCCATGATGGTTCTCCTTCTCTTTTTGTAATCTGATGAATAGTATATTCGCAAAAAAAAGAATTGTCAACCCATTTCTATTGATAGGTTGACAATTCTTGATAGGTTAACAATTTTTCTTTTTAAATTTCTGTGCAATGAAGACAATTTTTAATATCATCTTTCGCCTGACTGATAGGTCTCAGTCCAAAGGTATCTGCCAGATACTGCAATACATTGGGACTAAGAAATGCCGGCAGGGTAGGTCCCAGATATATATTTTTAAATCCAAGGCTTAACAATGCCAATAAATCTGCCACTGCTTTCTGCTCATACCAGGACAGGATCAGGGAAAGTGGCAGGCTGTTTACATCGGTATCAAAAGCATCTGCCAATGCGGTAGCAATACAGACCGCCGAATAGGCATCGTTACACTGACCAATATCCAGTAATCGCGGCAGTCCTGCCACCTGGCCAAACTCCATTTTATTAAACCGATACTTTCCGCATGCCAGCGTCAGAATCATACAGTCGCACGGCACCCTTTGGGCAAATTCTGTATAATAATTCCGTCCCGGTCTGGCTCCATCGCAGCCTCCTATGAGAAAGAAATGGCGAATCTCGCCTTTTCTCACCGCCTCTACGATCTTATCCGCCTGACTTAATACCGCATTTCTGGCGAACCCTACCTGTATTTCCTTGTGTTCTGCTTCTTCCTTGAAGCCTCCCAGTTCCAGCGCATGGCGAATCAACGGGCCAAAGTCCTTTTCTCCGTTTTCTTTTTTCCCTATATGCTTCACTCCGTCCCATCCTACCACATTGGTACTGTAGATTCGGTCTTTGTAGGAATCTCTGGGACGCATAAGACAATTAGTAGTCATCAGAATGCATCCAGGCAGATGATCAAATTCCTTTTGCTGCTCCTGCCAGGCTCCGCCAAAATTTCCAACAAGATGAGGGTATTTTTTCAAACCCTCATAGCCATGAGAAGGGAGCATTTCTCCATGGGTGTAAATATTCACACCACTCCCCTCCGACTGTTTTAAAAGCATCTCCAAATCTTTCAGATCATGGCCGGAAACAATGATAAATGGGCCTTTTTTCACATGCACAGACACCGAATGAGGAGAGGGATGTCCATAACAGGTAGTGTTGGCCTCATCCAGTTTTTTCATCACTTCTACCGCCATCTCTCCTGTCCGCATCGTAAGACGAATCAGTTCTTCCACAGTTCTTTCGTCTTCTGTAAGTGCGCTCAACGCTTCTATATAAAAATCATCCACCTGATCGCTGTAATACCCCAGTTCCCTTGCCTGATGTCCATAGGCACTGATTCCCTTCAAGCCATACAAAATCGTCTGACGTAAAGATCTCAGATCCGGATCTAGTTTTTTATCGTACATAATCCCTGCAATCTTGGCATCCTTCAACATTTCTGTCTTTGTCTGTGGCAAGTCGTATACCGCCTGAAAAGGTGCATTTTCTGCATTCTGTACCTGCTGCCGCAAATTTTCTTTCATCTTCTGTGACTCTCTAAGAAGCTCCACATGGTTTTCTGCATCAAAATTTACATTCGTTAGTGTTGTAAACAATGCGTTTTCTACAAATGAAACAATGCCTTTCTCCACCGGTATTTCTTTTTGACGATTTTTCTGGGCATAGTAACTGATCCCTTTTATTTGAAATATAAGCAAATCCTGTAAATTGGCAACTTCCGCTGTTTTTCCACATACGCCTTCCTTGGTACAGCCTTTTCCATTGGCTGTCTGCTCGCATTGATAGCAAAACATTTCATAGCCTAAGTCCATATTATTACTCATCTTTGCTGCCTCCCTTACTATTTGGTAGCAGTATGCACCGTCACGGTTCATTTTATGCAGAGACAGCATCAAAAAAGACAGCCCTACAAGCTGCCCTTTTCCAAGATTATGTTTTTTTAGTTTATTTTTTCAAATACCATCGTTGCCTGAATCCGGTCGCCGCCCAGAAATCCGCCACTTTGTGCAGAGGCTGTCGTGATGGTGTGCAGACGATATCCCTTAGATGCCTGCTCGTTCAGCACTTCTTCCAGTGCGGACAGGTTGCCGGAACCGGTTCCCAGAAACTTTTCCTTTAATGTTACCTGAAGTACCACATACTGAAGTCCTTCCACACCCGATGCGGTAGAATAAGTTAATGAATCTGAATAATTTGCCATTTTTTACATCCTTTCTCTTGTTCATGCTTTATTTACACATTTCGATTGTTTGTATAAATTTTATCGAAAAACATTATAAATTGCAAGAAAAATAGTTCAAATGGTCAGATTATTGTACAAACGGCATTTCTTTCTAACTCTTTTTCCCCAACTGCCAAAAAGCTACGGCACTGGCCGCCGCCACATTCAAAGAATCCACTCCATGAGCCATGGGAATACGAATCGTATAGTCACTTTCTTCGATTGTTTCCTGCTTCAGCCCCTCGCCTTCGGTTCCCAAAATAACTGCCAGTTTTTTCTCCCTGTTTAATCCGGGGTCAGTAATATTCACCGTATCTTCCCGCAAAGCCATGGCTGCTGTGGCAAATCCCAGTTTCTTCATTTCCGGTACAATGGCAGTTCCTTTTTCCATGATCGTCCACGGTATCTGAAACACGGTCCCCATACTTACACGGATGGCCCTCCGGTATAACGGGTCACTGCTGGCCGCCGTCATAAGAACTGCCTCCATATTCAGTGCTGCAGCAGACCGAAAAATTGCCCCTACATTGGTAGGATTGACCACATCTTCCAGGATGGCAATGCGCTCTTTTCCCTCACAGATCTGCTCCACTGTGGGAAGTTTCTTCCGATACATGGCGCACAACATTCCCCGGGTCAACTTGAAACCAGTTATCTTCGTAAGCACATCAAAAGGAGCCGTATAGACAGGAATCCCTTCCCATTTTTTCAAAATGTCCTGCCCATATTTTTCAATATGTTCCTCTTCCATCAAAAAGGAAATTGGTTCGTAGCCCGCTGCCAGCGCCCGCTGGACCACCAACGGGCTTTCGGCAATAAAGATTCCACGGCCATGAGCCGGTGGATGCAAAAGAGATGACTCTTTTGTTCTGGCAAAAAGATCCAGAGCCTGGTCGTCCCAGTTTGTTATATGTATAATGTCAGGCATGGTGTATCTATCCTTTCTTTGTGATTTCGGTATCATAATACCACACTTCCCATAAAAAAACACCCCAGAACAAAAGTCCTGAGGTGTCGTATTCTTTGATATTCGTAAAAGATTATCTCTTTGAGAACTGTGGTGCTCTACGAGCTTTCTTGAGACCGTATTTCTTACGCTCTTTCATACGAGAATCACGAGTAAGGTATCCAGCCTTCTTCAGAACTGGTCTGAAGTCTGCGTCTGCCTCATTCAATGCACGAGCGATTCCGTGACGGATAGCGCCTGCCTGACCTGTGAAACCGCCACCTTTAACGGTGATCTTTGCATCGTATTTGTCAGCTGTGTTGGTAGCTTCCAAAGGCTGACGAGCGATGATCTTCAATGTCTCAAGACCGAAATACTCATCGATATCTTTTTTATTGATTGTAATTTTACCTGTACCTGGTGTAAGGAATACACGAGCGATACTGGATTTTCTTCTTCCTGTTCCATAAAATGTTGAACTAGCCACTGTTATTTCTCCTTTCTAAACCTGATTAAATATCCAAAACTTCTGGTTTCTGTGCAGCATGGTTGTGCTCTGGTCCTGCGTATACATGCAGTTTAGTAAGCATCTGGCGTCCCAAAGGTCCCTTTGGAAGCATTCCTTTTACTGCGTGAGTAATAACAAACTCTGGTTTCTTCTGCATCATTTCTTTCAATGTAGCTTCTTTCATTCCGCCTACATACTCTGAATGATGATAATATTTCTTCTGATCCAGTTTCTTACCGGTAGTAACGACTTTCTCAGCGTTTACAACGATCACATAATCACCTGTGTCGATGTGTGGTGTATAAATAGGTTTTTTCTTACCTCTCAACACATTTGCAACCTCAGATGCAAGACGACCTAAAGTCTTTCCTTCAGCGTCTACAACATACCATTTTCTTTCCACTGTGGATGGGCTTGCCATAAAACTTTTCATCCTTGGAATCCTCCTTATTCTATGCGTCAGCACCATTGGCTCAATGTCCGGAAGCCTGGTTCCAACTCTTGTTTACTATTTTTATGATCAAATACGGCTCCGGGGCATTGGAACTGTATTTTCACGCAATACTGTATTATTATATAAGATGAAACCTTATATGTCAACTATTTTTCACAGAAAATGCGGCCAGAATCAAAGCACTACGGTTATAGTCAGGCTGTGGCCGTCTTTGCTCTCTGCCTGGATACTGCCGCCGTGGTTTTCACAGATGGCTCTGGCAATGGCCAGGCCGATCCCCGATCCCCCTGTTGCTGAGTTGCGGGAAGCATCGGAGCGGTAAAAACGCTCAAACAAAATATTCTGATTTCCTTTGACCACCTGCTCTGTCTCATTGGTGAATGTCATACGACACCGGCGGTTTTTCCGGCGCAGTGTAATGACAAACTCCGTATCTTTTGTGCTGTACTTCATGGCATTATCAAACAAAATGCCAAACAGCTGCCGCACCTCTTCTTCCTGCCCCCGGTACACAATTCCCGGTGCCACATCCGGATGGATCCGTATCCCCCGGCTGCGGGCCTGCGGCTCATACAGTTCCACCTGATCCAGCAAAGCATCCGACAGGAAAAACTCGCATTTTTCTCCTTTTCCCCCTTCCTCATCCATCCGGGTCAGGCTGACCATCTGCTGCACCAGATGACTCATTCGCTCGATCTGGTTGTGGGTGCTTTTCAGCCACTGATTTTCCCCCTGATCCATCTCCAGCACCTCGGTATTGGCTTCAATAATAGTCAGCGGAGTCTTCAGTTCATGACTGGCATCTGTGATAAACTGCTTTTGCTTCTGGTAACTCTCCCGCACCGGTTTGAAGATGATCCGGGAAAAAATACACACAAGGAGAAAGACAATGCAAAAGCCGGCCACCGACATTCCTGCACTGGTCAACAGTGTATTTTCATAAGTAGAGAGACTTTGCTCACAATCTACAAATACATATAAAACGGCATCCGTTTGTTTTACCACACGGTAACGGTAAATATCAACAAAGCCTGTGTCACTACCGCTTTTTTTCACGATTTCCATGTAAGCTTTGGCCGTGTCGTCCTGTACCGCTGAGACCTGATCCACATTGACTTTGGTCTCCTTGGAAGAGATGGTCACCGTGAAATACCTGGTCTGGTATGGTTCCTCTCTGGTCATGGACTTGTTTTTATACGGCGGTGCCTTGCTTCCATCCTGCTGCCCCATACCGTCCCGTGGTGCCTTGCCCGGTTTCTCTCCCTGGGGCAGAACCGGAGGTGCTGCATTCTGGACCTTCTGATTCCTTGGAAAAGAACCTCCGTTGTCGCTGATCATCTTGGTCAGCCGGTCGCCGTTTTCAATAAGGTTGTGATAATTCAACACATTCAGGCCACCGATCATAAGGAGCAGCACCACAAACATAGATGCCATGGCCACCAGAATGAACTTTTTCCTTAGTTTTTTCAATCCGGCTCCACCTCCACAAAATATCCCTGATTCCGTTTGGCCCGGATGACCACATTGGCTCCCATGGCTTTCAGTCTTTTTCGCAGATAGGAAATATAAACCCATACCACCTGGATATCGGCGTCACTGTCAAATCCCCAGATTTTCTCCATAAACCGCTCTGTGGAAATAATCTGGGAGGGATTGGCAAGGAGCATCTGCAGCATCTGAAATTCTTTATTGGGCAGGCGCTCTTTGTTTCCTTCTACTTCCAGGGTAAATACTAACAGATCCAGCACTACATTACCCAGCTGCAGAGACGAACTTTCCGCCTCTGTCATCCGTCTGGTAATGGACCGGATACGGGCCAGCAGTTCTTTCATAGCAAAAGGCTTGGTCAGATAATCATCGGCCCCCAGGTCCAACCCCTGAACCCGGTCATCCACCTCTGCTCTGGCCGTCAGCATCAGCACCGGCACATTGTTTCTCTCGTTCCGGATCTTCTTTAGCAAAGTAAAACCATCCATTACCGGCATCATCACATCCAATATGAAACCATCGTAATTTCCAGTCTGAAGGTAGTCATAGGCCTCGCCCCCATCATAGACGGCATCTACCTCATAGTGATTTCGTTTCAGAACTGCCTGCAGGGCCGCAGACAGTTCCCGTTCATCTTCTGCCAGTAAAAGTCTCATGGTTCCTCCCTTCTGCGCCGGGGTTCTTTATTTTCTTACCTTGACCTTCTTTACGGTACTCCACTTACTGTAGTAAGTTTTTCCATTTACCGTTTTATAAGCACGAACCTTGGCGTAATATGTCTTTTTCTTCTTTAATTTCGTCACGGTTTTGGTCGTCTTTTTCACCTTCACCGTTTTGGTTGTTTTCTTCGTAAATTTCTTGGAAGTGGAATATTTAATCTGGTATCCTTTGGCACCGCTGACCTTTTTCAGTGTGAATTTGATCTTTTTATTATTTTTACTGCGGACTGCCTTTTTGATGACTGATTTTTTCACAGTTACCTTGCTGGAAGTTGTGGTCTTATTTGTACCGGTACTGCTTGTGCCAGTGGTAGTATTTGTGGTGGTAGAAACAGTCGGCTGGCTCACTTCATACTTCGAAAAAGAAGTTGTCTTAGACGCACCGCTTAAATCTACTGTCGTACTGTAACTTCCTACCGTCACTGTCACATCACTGGTTCCCTGTACATAGACCGTTCCGTCTGTACCTTTTACCGTTACCGTCTTGCCACTCTTATCTACTATAGTGCCAGCACTTGCCAGTTTTGTCAATGTGCTGTCCCCTGTTACAACCCATTTGGAGTCCTTGCTGATATACAGGTTGCAATAGCCGCTTCCGCCACTACCTGCACAGCTTTCATCATCCTTTACGGCACCGGTCAGGGTGCTTCCATCCGTCATATAAAAATCCAGTTTGCTGACAGAATCCCATACTACATCTCCGGTCATGGTCTGGCTGATGCCGGTAAACAAACAATCGGCACCGTTGCTACCTGTGATCCCCCAGCCACGCTGATTCTTGTTACCGGTACAGCGAAGGAAAAAGTCGTTGTCGGCAGATGGAGTTATTTTTACATTGGAAAGAGTGATGGTAGACTCTGTATTGGTAGTGTAAAACATACCGCCGTTTTTCGCCGTGAGACTGCCGCCATTCATTTCAAAGGTGCTGTTGCCTACTTCAGAATCTCCCGACATACTCTGGTACAAAATCACATTCCAGGTGCAGTCATTCTGGCTGTCGTCACCCATGTTGCCGGTCAGTGCCGTGTCGTACAAATGAATGGAATTTAATCCTTCGATACAGATCGCCTCGGATGCATTGGCTGTCAGAATTGCTTTGTTTACTGCAATATCCGCTGTACTGTAGATGGCCGGCGAACCGACTCCGTTGGAAGTATAGGTTCCACCGTTTACAACCATTTTCCCGCCACCGCGATCACTTCGGATGGCTGCTGCTGACTGTCCATTGGTAGCCACATTCAATGCCCAGGCGTATAAAGTTCCGCCGCCTGCTACATGAATACCGCCGGAAGTGTCCTGCTTGGTGCTGATAGTGGTATTGGAAACATAAGTCACTCCAGTTCCATAGGAGAAAACACCGGCACCTCCTGCTGCATCGGTGTTGATCTTGCCACCATTTATAGTGGAAGTACCTTCTGTAGTCAAGATCGCTGCGCCTACACCATAAAAACTGGAGTTATCTCCGCCGGTGCTGTTGGATGAATTTCTTGTTACGGTTACATTGTTCAGATTTGCCTTTGCTCCTCCAGATACATGGATGGCATTTTCATCCTTGCCGGTAGAGGAAACAGTTGTATCCGATAAAGTCGTGTCACTGGTAATGGACTTGACCGAGTCGTAACTGGATACGCCGGAACTTGACTGGCCTCCCGGTGCCCCTCCTGGTGCGTCTCCCTGTCCGTCCGGGCCACCTGCCGGTGGGGTTCCGTCCGGTTTCTGTCCGGATGGTGGTGTTCCCTGTGGTGCACTTTCTCCTGCTGCCGGTCCGGATGCCACTGCCCCGCCGGAAACTGCTGCCTCTGTAGCCGCCTGGGAATGTGTGGTTTCTCCCGTGTTAAAATTCTCTGCTGCCAATGCGGTTCCTGTGATCAACGCGACCGCCACCGCTACTGCCGGTACAATCTTTTTCCATCTAGTCATAATAAAAACCTCCATTTCGATTTTGTGTTTGCTATGTTTTGACTATACTATAGCAGAAGAAACTTAAATGAGGTTTAAAGGAAAAAAGTTCCATCAGCGGGAGACACTTTGCACAATTTGTGCTCAGGCTCCTGCCAATGGAACTTCTTTTCCATTTCAGATTTTCATTTTGACTTTGGCGTCTTATTTCTTGGCCTTTCTCAACTGTATGATCGGAGTCCAGCCACTGTAATATTTCTTTCCCTTTACAATCTTGTAGGCACGGACTCTTGCATAATATGCAGATTTCTTTCCTTTGAGAGTGCAAGTGTAAGCCGTACGCTTTGTTCTAAATCGTTTTGTCTTCTTCTTCGAAAAACTTTTGGAAGAACAGTACTTAACCTCGTATCCACTGGCCCCCTTCACTTTTCTCCATGTAAGTTTTGCCCGTTTCCTGCTTTTGCTCAGAGATTTTTTGATAACCACCGGTCTTGCCACCTTGATTTTTTTCTTGCTGTTTGTCTTTGGTTTACTGCTGTTGTTTGTGACACTGCTGTTATTTGAGGTGTTATTGTTTTTGTTATCTGCCCCATTGTTTGTACCGGTGTTGGTATTGCCGTTATTCTGGTTACCTGCTGTGGTGCCGCTGCTGCCGTTATTGGTGTTACCGGTATTCGTATTGCCATTATTGTTGTTACCGTCACCCTGATTTCCTTTGTTCGGATCATCTGTCGCACCGCCGCCGGTGTTGTCCCCCGGTGTTACCGACTGGTTTTTCTTCGCCACAATGCCGTACTCACTAAGATGGCTGGTATTGAACACCACATAACCATCTTCCACCGTACACGCAAGCCGCTCAGTAATCTTGCCATCTTTTACATATACAACCTCATAAGAATCATAATCTTTCAATTCCTCCGGAAGGGCAAGTTTTACCTTGACTGTAACTCCATTTATCTGAACAATCTTCTGCTTATCCAGCAAGTTAATGTCCAACAGGTATTTCACATTTTCCGCTGCCAAAGCGTCTGTGATTGGCATCTGAACCAAATCCAGTGAATAATCACCATCATTTAACAGTTCCGCTTCCACACTGCCCTGAATGTCGCCGGTACTGGTTATCGTCATCGGCTCCTTCGTGATACTCGTATCTTTCTCCCAGCCTGCATACAGGGTAACCGTTTTATAAAAAGTACCATTATCCATCAGCGTATCTTTTTCCAGCCCCGGCTCCTCATCCCTTCTCCAATATTGATTGGTCATCAATGTATACTTTGTGGAGGATCCCTCTTTATCAGCATGCCATCCTGTAAATTTATATCCCCTTCTTTTAGGAACATACTGGAAAATCGGCATAGCTGAACTTTTCGACGAGTCACTAAGATAATCACACTTTTCCACGTCCTGTCCGTCGATGGTACCTCCGTTGGCATCCAGAGCCAGCACAAGGTAATTTCCTTCGAATGTGTTCTTTTTGTAAAGGGCAAAAATTGTCATTGGCGAATATTTTTCTAACTCAGACGGAGTCAAGGATGTACTTGTAAAAAATTGTCCATTACTTATTTCGCTATTGAATCCCCATCCACAAAATGTACATCCCTCTCTCTGGGCAGTATACTTGGACAGATCCTGAGATGTTAACTGATCCATAGTGCCGGACAGGACAACTTTGTCCTCCCCGGTAGAAACACCGTCTGTCAACACTTCTCCATCAACCGCATTAAATAGCACATAATATTGCTGTGGTTGTTCTATTTCTGCCCCCAGAAATAAGGCATAAATGCTGTGGCCTTTTGTATAGGACACACCATTCATACTTCCCGTAGATGAAAATTCATCTTTCGACAACATTTCAACGGTTTCTGAACTGGCTGAATCTCCGGCCCAGCCTGAAAATTCATTTTTGCCATTATAAGGACAAATGCCCTGGGTAAGATCAGATACCCTTATCGCTTCCTCGTCCTCATCAAAATTGAACTTGATCACCTTGCCTGACTGTTGTCCATCGATAGTCGCGTCCGCATCTGACACCTTCAAATTCAAAACCAGTGCATATTCTCCATCATCCGAAATAGTGAAAGCGCCTGCTTCTCCGGTTTCAAACCATACCGCTGCCACTGTAAGTACAAACATGGCCAGTATGCAAAATTTCATTTTAACTTTCATATAGATCCTCCTCGTAAGATATGTATTGCCCCTGGTGCTTGCCAGACGGCTGATCGTTAAATTGAATTGTATAATATCTGAGGGATTTTTTCAATAGAAATGAGGAAAGATGCAGAATTGTCGTGAGTCTAGTTTTTCTGATATCGCACCGTTTTCCAAACATCACGACCATTCTGAAAGGCTCTAAGTTTCATTCTCTTACGCTCATACAGTTCTTTCAACTTCGGAATTCTAATATGTCGTTCTATCAAATCCTTTTTATATAGGTCAAAATCCATCTCCGCCTTATCTATATCAACTATTTTTCTATCTTTAACATAACTTAGCAGTTTTATCTCTTTTTTTATGAATGAATGTGTTTCTATCTCGTCTATCCGAATCTGATTTAATTGTTCATATGGTATATTATAAAACATCGAATTTCCTGTATCATAAATCGGTGCCATTCCCAGGACCTCCAAAGTATCCGGATCTCTGACTATCGAAATATTGTTCATATGCCTGTCTGTATTAGACATTAAATAATCCGTCATGATTTCATAATCCATAAACCTGTCAAATTCTTCTTCCTTTATTCCCAAAGAAACGCAAACTGACCTCAGCGGATAATAATATGACTCGTTCTGTCTTGTTTTAATAGACTGTAATAATTCCCAAGCACTAATCATTTCCTTGTTTTATTGCGCAAATCAATGACTTGATCTTTGTTAATGGTCAATTCTCCAAAAGTATCCACAAAATCATTTGCAAACAAATTGACATCCGCCCATGTAAGACCTTCGCCACGCGGTTGAATCCAATAACAATCAGACAAACTCAATGCGAGATTATCAACAAGCGCACTGTTCGTGGATTCATAGCCCAATCTCTGCAACGCACTTTTAGCTCCATTTCTAGTTTTTGGTATCGCCCGGTCTTTCCACCATTCATGAAATTTCATTTCATTCATTTGCCCACCAATTGGCATATGTTCTCTCGCTGATGTATTTATTCTGTAATTTCCCAGCCTACCATCAACAGACAACTCCATAAGGCATACCGGAACATCTTTATGCATCAAATAATATTCCTCTGCTTGTTTCTTCACCATATATCACCCCCAAATAATATCTTCTTGTTTGTCTAATCTACAATCACGATCAAACTTTTCAACAGCCTCATAATAAGTTTCAAATAAATCTTTCGCATAAAGCACAAGATTTTCCTTTTTTACACCTTCTATATCTTCATTTATTTTTATTCTTGTTCCTCTAACATCCGCTATAGTTCCCGTTGATTCATCAAAATAAAAGGTTCCCTTCGAAGATTCTATTTTCTTCATAAACTCATTTTTTGCCGGTATCTTGTCCGCTATCATTTTAAGCACATAGGGTGCCGGCGTACTTTCCCCATATTCCCATCTGCGAAGTGTTCCAACAGGAATACCAAAATTTTCAGCAAACTGCTTCTGGGTCTGTCCTGTCATTATACGTAATTCTTTTATATTCATTCATATCATCTCCAACAGTGCCCGATATGGGTACTTTTTATTCAATAGTACCCATATTGAGTAGTATTGTCAAGACATTATCTATCAATATACCCAAACCTGCTTTGTAAAATCAGCCAAAACAACTTATTTTTCTCATGATTGCCTTCCACTACCAGCAATGTTTGATTCCTTTTTCTCCCCTGTCCTATATAATTATTCATACGCATCAAACTCCCCACAAATATACATTTTTTCCAAATTGTGTCCTTCTCTCAGTTCTCGCTCCGTCGCATGACACAAATTGTAGGTTATTTCCAGGTTTTCTCCTCATAGGACCATTCTTTATTGAAATATTGTTCCACCCTCTTTAATTGCTCTTCATAATACGCCTTATAACGATACACCGTTCTCCTGCTAATATCTCCCTGTTCCACAATTTCCATAATAGTCATACCATTTTGATATTTTGCTATAAAATCATTTTTAATCTAAAAGAGCCGTTGTGTCAATATGTTTTTTTGGCACAACGGCTGTTCTGTAAATTTTACTTCAGAATTTCCTGGCGAATCTCCTTCATAATGGCCTCATTCATCCTGTCATACGAATCCCATATAGAACCATCCTGCCCCGGCACAACAAAAAGTGTTAACTGTTGTATCTTTACCAATAACTCCTCTGCTGTATAATCTGTCCATTTCACAATTTTTTCATTTGTGATTGACACAATGGTGTGAGCTGCCTTGTTTCTTGCTTTCTCTTCTGCGTGGCGCAGATCTGCCACCAGAGAATTAACTTTTTCGCTTACCGAATAATGCAATATTAATGGTTTTAATTGGGATGAATACACCGGACCACCTCGAAATCCTGTAGCAGCATATTCTTTTTGCAAAATATCTCCCACTTCTGTCTGTTTTATCTTTTCCAGATTCCATCGGAGACCACTTTTCTTCTCGTCACAATAATCCTTAATGTCAATATGGCATTGTCGTTTCAAAACTCTATAAAAAAGTTCAAAAACTACAGGTGTAATTGCCCGTATAAAGTCAGCATATTCTTTTCGTCTTACTTTCATCTGCAGCAATAGTACATACTCCAGCAAATCACAGTTTTCCTGATTTTTAACGGGCATCGGCTGATAATCTATTTTCTTTGCCAATTCATTTACTCGCTTTGTATTAAGCTGGTTTCTTTCATTGGCCTGCTCAATCATCGCCGTTGCTTTGACAGAAATATGATTTTTCAGGTCCCTGGCAATTTCCAGGGCAGCTGTATAGTCATACGCCTGTAAATGTTTCTCCAACAAATTCACTTTCAACAGTTTTACCAGATTTAGTGATTTAATTTCTTCACACCTTGATGTATCTCCTTCTTGAGGTTCATTGTCCTCATCAAACTCCCATTGTTCCTGTACCTCGTATTTTTTTGTATTTTCATCCATGTAATTACTTCTTTTCAAAGGAGTTGAAACTTGAATCGGCTGGAATGAAAATTCTGCCAAAGTTGCCAAAATAATGAGAGCATTTTTCATTGCAGGCGTGCCCGAAGATACATTTAGGAGTAACTCATCGCCCTCATCCATCTGCACTACGATATCGTTGATGCATTTTGTAAATTCCGTATAAAAATACTCATAATCCTGAACCTCCGTCAGTTCATCCCGGACAATCACCTCTATCTCAAATGGATGGGACATTTTCTTTCCCAATTCTTCCAGGCAATACACATACCGGTTATCCTGAACATGATGTTGGTACATCTCTCCTGACAAGTACAATACTACCCGATCCGGCAGATAATTTCTGCATATATGTAACATAGATCCATCATGATAATTTCGTATTGGATCCGATCCTCCAATCGGTGAAAATAATATTTTTGCCATCCTTCTTGTCCTCCTTATATCACAATACAATCTCCCTGTTGTACATTTTCTTGTTTGCCTAATACGGTCACCTGACCCTGGCCTATAATCTTATAAATCCGAATACTGTCTTCTTTTGTCACAAACTTTTCAATCTCTCTAAGCAGTTTAGTATATAACGAATGTGAAATCAACGCTTCAAATGCCGATTTTTGTACTCGAAAACCATATCCCTGCAAAAACTTTGCCAATTTGGTTCTCCGGCTGTTATCTACTATATCATAAATAATCAAAACATAAGCCTTCTTTTCTTTACCGCTTTGCTCTTCTGTCGAAAAGAAATAATCCTCCATCGCATTGCCCCCTCTTATCGTATTCTAACTGGCTGATACAAATCGGCATCCTCTTCCTCCATTGCATGAATCAAGGAATCTATCTGCAACTCCAACGATCTTCGAAAAGATACCCGATAGTCCACTTGTTTCAAATATGAATTCTCTGTTCCAAATCTCTTTTCCATCTTATTGATAAAAGTGCGCATCGCATCGCGTTTTAAGAACACACCATCTTCTATTTCAAATTGATCTATCCTTATCTCATGTCCATTGACCAGGTTCATCACAACCGCATCTACTATTACAGCCCGCCATTCTTCCATCAAATCACTGGCCAGTGTCGGGTGCTTTTCTCTATCTTGATGCATAAAACCAAAATAGGGATTAAGTCCTCTGTTCTCTAATTTGCCATAAATCTCGTTCATAAGCATAGAATACCCCAAACTGAGCATGGAATTAAACGCATCTTTCGGAGGCCGCCTGCTTCGTTTCTCAAATTTAAAGTCTTCCTCCACCAACTGTCCTAAAGTAACAAAATATTGCCTGGCGGCCGCTCCTTCATACCCCATTATTTGTTCCATCGATCCACAAGTAGATACTTTATGCTCGGATGCTTTCATATTATTTGTTACATCCTTCACATTTACACGCCGGCTTTTTCCATATCGTTCCAGCACTACACTCTGATTATGAATCTTGGAGCTAATGATTCTTTTACTAAATTCCAGCGCAAACGGGGTCTGAAACAATTCACACTGCCTTCTTTGTCTTTCAACATTTACATGTCCCGTTGATTGCAGCCGGCCAAAATACTGCCCTCCCTTTGAATAGAACGAGACGGGTATACCTCGTCTCATGCACTGTTGCATACACTGCGTCGTCATTTGCGGATTGCCAAAAAAACTAATGCTCTCTAATGTTTCCGCCGGTACATGCGTAACAGATTGATCCTTCTTCCGCACACAAAAGGTATTGTCTTCAAATGACACTTTTGCCGACGATTCCGTCACAAACAAATATCCCATAGCAGCACCTCTTTCTGTTTTCAATTGAACCTACCGTAAGCATCCATCGTCCCCTGGCGGGGTATTTATCTTCCTTACGCGCGCGTCGGTAATATATTGCGTACATATCCTGTCATTTCCGTCCCCTTACAGGGGACTTATCTTCCTTACTGATTATGAGATTTCAGTCGATATGGCAAAACAGATCGTTTCCGTCCCCTTGCAGGGGACTTATCTTCCTTACAAGAAAAAAGGACTATTTGGGAGAAGGAGATGAAAGTTTCCGTCCCCTTGCAGGGGACTTATCTTCCTTACAAAACTCTGATTGACATTCAAAATCAGACAGTCGAAGTTTCCGTCCCCTTGCAGGGGACTTATCTTCCTTACGTGGCAAATGGTTAAGATTACAGCGGGACCAGATGTTTCCGTCCCCTTACAGGGGACTTATCTTCCTTACGAAACTTTGGAACAACATTGCATGACCGAATTTAACCGGATAGTTTCCGTCCCCTTACAGGGGACTTATCTTCCTTACGATACAATGAAACTTGTAAAAGCATTTGGAAAAACGTTTCCGTCCCCTTGCAGGGGACTTATCTTCCTTACCAAGATGCTATTGCACTTGAAATCAATGGTGAAATGGTTTCCGTCCCCTTGCAGGGGACTTATCTTCCTTACTCAAGAACAGTGACTGGAACAGATTATTTTTTTCGACCGTTTCCGTCCCCTTGCAGGGGACTTATCTTCCTTACAAAAAAGAATATAACCGTAAATACGCAGCGCGAAAGTTTCCGTCCCCTTGCAGGGGACTTATCTTCCTTACAGAATTATTAAGAGAAACGACAGAGGAAAACCAAACGTTTCCGTCCCCTTGCAGGGGACTTATCTTCCTTACGAGAACCAAAACTTTTAATCAATATTTTGGTGTTAGAGTTTCCGTCCCCTTGCAGGGGACTTATCTTCCTTACGGAAACAAAATGAAGAAGAAATTTAATACAAGACAGGGTTTCCGTCCCCTTGCAGGGGACTTATCTTCCTTACCGGAGGACACTAAAGAGGCTTTCACCTCATGGGATGCGTTTCCGTCCCCTTGCAGGGGACTTATCTTCCTTACGGACGGGGACAGATACCAGACTTATTTCTATGATGGTTTCCGTCCCCTTGCAGGGGACTTATCTTCCTTACAATGCATCTATGATGCGTTACTTCGGCATGATCGGCGTTTCCGTCCCCTTGCAGGGGACTTATCTTCCTTACGAATATGGTCAGAAAGGAAGAGGCATACAATCATGGTTTCCGTCCCCTTGCAGGGGACTTATCTTCCTTACCAATGAAAGGACTTAAAGGTGTGTCTTTGGAATCGTTTCCGTCCCCTTGCAGGGGACTTATCTTCCTTACGTAAGAGACTTATTAGAAAGTTGGAAAAAAGCGGGTTTCCGTCCCCTTGCAGGGGACTTATCTTCCTTACGCAGGATTTTCAGCGCGATAAGATGGAAGATAACGGTTTCCGTCCCCTTGCAGGGGACTTATCTTCCTTACCCCGTCCGTGCAATACACGAGTTTCCGTATGTTTCCACTGCACTTTGCGTGGGAAAAAGAAAATAAGTTTATCTTCATCTTTTTTCTCCTGTTCAACCTCTGCCAAATGGCCAATTCCCGGCCATCGTGGCAAATTTCTATAAGATTTCCAGTTTACATTGTCCAAAAATATACCGTTTCCCCTGGTATTCTGTGCATTTTAAGATATGTGGCGAAACACCTTTTCCTACATCGTTTTCATTCTTGGCTTTTTTATTCTTCGAGTTTTCATTCTCGGCTTTCTTGTTCTTCGAGTCCTCCATCTTTGACAATATTTTGCATGTATTTACAAGTGCCTCTTTTCCATCAAAAACAGAATTTACTATCGTCTTTGTATGAAATCCACTTCCACCGCCCAGCCATACCGTATCTTCACTTGGACGGTCCGCCGATTTAAACTTGCTCAAATGTTCATTATAATAGCGCTCTGAAAAATAAGCAACCGCATCGAGCAAATCTTGTTTAGTAACAGGACATATTCTTGTGTCTATCGTCAAAGTAAAATGAATTTCACACCCCGGTCTGATCGACTCTCGCAAAGTATTGATGCTGTGAGACTTACCATCTGGATCTACATCTACTTTTTGACAAAGGATCAGATCTCTCGTGGTTAAAGGATCGCTGTCACTCACTATAACCCCTGACATCATATCATTTACTGCATCTTCCTTTTTTACCGTCCTTCCCTTTTCATCCATCCTCTGTACTGTGTGAAAAATGTCATTTTCAATGCCCTCAATCTGCTGTTTCAAAAACTCATTCTGTTTCTGCATTTTACCTATATCTCTTGTTATCTCTCTCTGCCAGTTATCACGCTGTTTTGAACCATATGTCCAGTATGCACCCAAAATGGTCCGAATCATTCCCTTCAACGAAGAGCCCGGAATATAAGGATTTCCATAAGCATCCATGACACATTCACATACATTTAATGGCCCCTTTTTCAGGAAAAAATCTCCACATGGGATGCGATACTTTACCCATTTTTCATACTCTGCCGGCCGTATGTTGTTATCCCACAGCCATTTTCTAAGCACAACATTCCCTCCCAGGAGAAAATCCTCAAACCTCGATCCCATGTGTCTTTTCTCAAGGCCAGAAAACATTTTGCCCCTATCAAAGACCAGCACTTCTTTCTTCTTTTTATCAATTATATATTCTTTCTTATCAAGCTGCTTTCCCGAACCAACAAATACCGGTCCTATCGTATGCAGTGTCACATGATACTGATTCAAAAAACTGTCCATTATTTTACCTCCCTCCGTTTCTAGAGTTTCCAAAACAAAGGCTTACCATATCGATAAACCGGATGAGGCATCCCGACACCCACCTCATAGATGTCTCCCTCAAACCGCTTCCGCAGACACGAACCAGCCTGCAAAAAATACTGGTCTACCTTTTTCCGTTCTTCAAAGGATCCCGTAGACTGTACAAATCCGCTTCTTTTTTCCAGTAAATAAGCCGCCTGATCCAGTGCCTTGTTCATCTCCTCTTCCTTCGGCAGTGACGAGGCAAGCAAAAGATACCCCCTGCCATCCGACTCTCCCTCAAAATGCGTCGCCGGCACTTCTACCATCCTAGCCACTTCAAATCTGCCAAGTCCGGCAGATCTCTTACCTCCTAACCCGGAAAAAGAAAGCATGTCAAGAAGATCTATCAAATCAGTCTCAATCTCCTCATCCAAGCCAGCAAAAAAATACAGGCCATTATTTTCTCCATAGGTATAGATTCCTACATAGTATGGTTCAGTCTCTTCCAGACCATAAATTGCTACCGATTCCTTAATCTGATGCGTTCCAAACCGGCTAAATTTATCACTTTCCTGTTTCAGATCCATCGTTCCTTCCAAGTACCCATCCATCTTGTCCATAGGAATATAGATAAGTTTCTTGGCCGTCTTTTTCAAAACCGAGTTGCCAACATCCTCATTTCTCTCTATGTAGAGCATCGGTTTGGGCAGATAATAAGTGTCCTCTATATAAGGGAAACCATCCGATAAAACAAGTTTTCCCTCCCTTGCTGCCCGAAGCAGACGATCTGCCATGGCACCACCGCTCTTTACTGCCTCTATGAACAACGCCGAAAACAATGTGTCTGCATGGAAGGTCATATTATAACTATCCAGATTGCCATCTCCAAAATGAGCACCATTGGGAAAAGAAAGCCGAAATATATAATATTTCATAAGCACCCTCCTCGTTACTTACCGATCTCACTCAAGATACGGTTACATTCTTCCACTACTGACTCGTCTACTTCACCGGCCACAGCATCTGCCCACAATTCTCTAAATCGAACCTTTCCGTATCCTCTGGTTCCATGGCCGCCCAGGTAATCATACTCCAACAATTTAAATCCTTCTGCCAGTAATTTAAAATCTGCTGCTACATCCACATCCGGCTCCACATCATACACAATGTCCAGATCAAACTCTGCTCCTCGTATCACGCGTTCAATCTGGCGGGGCATAGCAACCGCTGTCAGGCGGTTGATTCTGTTTTCAAACTTCACTTCGGTCCCATTATTCGGCAAATCTTTCGGATTACACATGATCATATCCGAAAAAATCACACGGCTTGTCTTGACTTTTTTGTTGCCATCTATCGTTCCACCAAATAAATATTTAAGGCATTCTTTATCATCCTCATGAAGAGTGAATGTATTGTCATTATATTGTTTTGCCAGCAAGGTACGCATTTTCCCCTTCAGTGAACTTCCCGGTATCATAGGAAGTTTCGTCATAGCATCCCGGATCACCGGTGAATCCACGGCACCAATCGCAGCAAATCCGTCCGAAGTTCCGATGTGCATTCCTGTCATAATTTCAATTTTACCTGTTATCTGTATCTTTCCAAACATACTTAAGACTCCTTTCCTCTATTGCATCAATCTCTTCCACCATAGTATTTAAAATATGCAACCAGCGCCTCCATATAGTGACAAAATCTTTCATATCTCTCTTTACTTCCCTGCACCTCATCCAGGCACGCGATGAGCTGAGCTTTCTCTACAAAAGGTTTCACATCATTTTTATATCGCCCTGCCTCGTACAAAAAATGCACCTTTAAATAATTAATCTTTCCCTTTACATCTTCTGGCAATTCATCCTCTCTCAACGGCAGTACCTCATTGTAAATATCCATGGTCATTGCCAGAAGTCCACGAATCTTCGTAGTTGTAAACGGAAATCTTCCGTGATTTCTCTCCTTGATAGACTTCATCACCTTTTCAGCCTTGTCCACATAATCCTTCTCATTCAGTATCATGTCTCTCATCCTCCTCTCGATGCAGGTAAACATAAATATAGATAGCTGTTATCAGTTGCTGACTGTCTTCATCCTTGCAGGCCCACTGATACATTTTCCTGGAAAAAGTCTGATATTCTTCTTTGTTCTCTTTCGGTTCCAGCCGGGTCAGCACATAAGCAAATCTGGCCAGGTTAATCTTTTCCTCTCTGTGCCGTATCAATTCCAGCAGCCGGTACAAAAAAGCCATCCCCCGTTCTTCCTGATTTTCTAAAAACGCATCCAGTGTCTGCAGTTTTTCTCCCAGTACAGACCGGATAAAAGTATCCCAGTCATAAATATTATTTTCGTCAAACAGGCAGACAGCATTTTTCTGTTTGTCGCCTTTCACAAATCCCTTTGCACTTTGCTCCAGCAGATCCACCTCTCTGGCACAGACGCTCAGCGGGTATTTACCGTGAAACACACCTATGCCGGCAGAAATATGTAACGAACCGATGGCAAACTGCTCTAGCATCTTATGAATATCAATCGCACAGGCTATCACCTCATTCCACGCACCTACGACAAACAGATCGTCTCCGCCGGAATATACAATCGTTACTTTTCTTTCTCCTGCATCTGCCAGAAGTGAAGCAGAACCATCCCGCAGGATCTGATTGATATGGAATTTGAAAAATAACGATAACTGCCTGGACAGTGTCGCTGTTCTGGACAATGTCTTGTGTTCTTCCCTTAGTCCATTAATAAAAGTCTGGCCCAGGTTATCCACATCCGCCCTTAATACTGCAATCCGGTTGATCCCCGCCGCCTCTCTGGCATACTCATCTGTGGTTTTATGATCGGTGTAATCTCCCACCCAGATCTTGGTCTCCAGCCGCTTGCCGGTATAATATTTATTCTTGGCGTAGGTCCGCACATATTTGTCCTGCTGCTCCTGCGTCTCCCTTAATTCTTTTTCACTTTGAGCACATAAACTCTTACCAACAGGAAGCGGAATCCCTTCTTCTCCTTCCACAACAGTAAAAAATTCTTTGTTTATGATATCATTTGAAAACGCCTTGATCTTGCGACACAGAGGACACAGATCCTCTTCATCCAGATGGTCACTGCTTTTGCAAACTTTACATTCTCTCGTTTGTTCCTGCCCACCATGACGATTCAGTTGTCCTATCTGCTCTGCCTGATAACGATGACTTTTCTGCTTGGAAAGCCGTGCGCTTAATTCCTGAAAAATCCCGGCATAACTCCCCGGTTCATGATTTTCCAGTTCATGTGCCGAACATCCTACGGATGCTGCTGCCACATACAGTGATGTTTTGAACTGGCTGATAAACCACTGTATCCATTCTTTCTGTAACTGTTCCATGGTCTCTCTGGCACGCTTTGTATTTGGGATCAAAAGCGTACATCTTCCACCTCCGGTAAAGATCAGATTGGCCCGGCTCAGATGCAGTCTGGACAATACTTCGTCCACCAGATGTTCCATCATCAATTCCAGATAAAAGGACCTGGAACGGAGCATCTTCAACGCCCCCTCGGAATGGATCGTATATATAAACTTTTGAATACCTGATATATCCAGGGACAAGATACGAAATGCCTTTTGCGAATAAAAAGATTCTCCATCCTCCAGGCACAGTTTCCTGTAATTCGTCGTTCCCTGTTCCGTAAAATACTGATACATACAACTGGCATATGCCGCTGTCAGTTTCACATGGTCATACAAGGATATGTCAACCAACTCTCCTGTAGCTGTCGAAGATGGAATATAACTAAGATAGGCTTCCAAGGTAGATAACAAGGAAGATATGTACTCCTCACTCTGCAAGTCCACCCCCTTAATCGCATCCTCCAAATCCTTGATCAGACTTTGATAATATCCCTGATCAAACTCTTTTACCGTCTCTTCCGGCATATTGATCACCTTTTCATCCTTTAATGAAATAGGACGGTAACAACACTTCTTTGCATTTCCATTCAAAATGTTAAACACACTCTGCATAGGTACTTTTGGATCAAAGCCGAAATCACCTGTTTCTGACTTTCTCCGGTCAGATGCCGCCGAAATATTGTCTGCCATATATGTGATATACGCAATGGAATCCTCTGGGAGCCCCGACTTTACCAGCAATTTACCGTGATGATAATGTGCTGAATCCAGCACTGCCTGACTCTGCACACCCAGATTCTTCAAAAATTCGTATCCCAGTACGCTGTGATTTCCCGTCTCACCTGTACGATACAAAACTTTTCCTATATCGTGCAACAGTGCTCCTACGACAACTTCTATCTCTTGTTTTTCCAAATTATCCCCTCCGTTCTACTATCTGGATCGCGCCCATTCCGATGGCTGCTTTAATTCCGATTCCTGAATACTCTGCATACCGCAGCAACACATTGGCCAGATTGACCAACGCCTGAGGTCCTTTAACCTTTATCACAATAAATCCCTCATAGGCCGGGATCCTCACCCCCTCCAAGGGAAACAAAGCACTGCGGATATTGTACCGTGTTATCTCCGAATACTGTATCAACTGCTCCAGTGCTTCCTCATCATAGAGTGATTCGTTACTGGAAAAAGCATCATATTTTCTCATTATACTTCGGTAAATCTTGTCCAACTGAGGCCAAAAGCAGTACCTTCCCTGGGACTTAAATGCCGTCGGCGTAACAAACTTAAGCCGGATGTAACGGTCGCACTCTCCAAGATAATATTCTTCTATCAGTCTCTGCCGAGAACTTGTAGACAGCTTTTTATCCACTATCTTGATCTTCACCTGATCCCGCTCAATGGTAAAAGAATCAAACTTCGGGTTTAGAAGAGGAAGTATAATCTGCTGATACGCCTCCTCATCCAAAGTATAGATCCGCCATATTGTCTTTTCTTTATCGGAAATGATATGCTGACTATAGGGGTGCAATTGACTCTGATGCAGCTGCTCTGCATAATCTGCGTCTATCTCCTGCATAAGAATCCCCTGAAAAACAGATGCTTTTTGATTGGTCAACGGATACTGACCTTCCGGCTCGATAGCCAAATCTAAAGATGCTAAAATATAATCCACCCTCTTTCCTTTACTATGCATAAAATTTTACCAAAAATATGATTATATTTCAAGTAAATATGTGCATTTTTGACAAAGTTATTTCTCCCAAGCCTCCATGCCTTTTACCAGCGAAAAATTGTAATCGCAACGATAAAAACACATGTATTCAAAACCCATATATATCCATCCTCCACACCACTAAAGTCATTTTGTTTCTCCAATATTTTTTCAAAATCAAGATTTTCAAAGACGGCCCTATAGTTCCCTCGCTCTATCCTATATACACCATTTTGAACACAATTTGCTTTACATATATTGTAATAAATAATTTGAACAAACAAATCTCTCACATACTGCCAATATGTCTTATTACATTCCACATATCCCGCTCGTTTTACCCAGTCCTTTAACTGATACTTTAATGTTTCTCTCCGTTCATCCAGCGCCAACTCCCGCACAACAGTCTCCATTTTTTCCTCTATTTCATCCAGATTCGAGAACTCCAACATATCCTGCCAACATCTACGGCGAATGACTTCATCCCGGATTTCAAAACGCTCTTTCAATAAATCATCCAATCTATGCGGAAATTCTACTATCCAGCCAATAGCCGATTCTCTTTTAACTAATTCCTTATACCTTTTTCCTGGTTGCAAGGAAACCGGCACCTTTCTGTCCTCAAATTCACAGTCTGGAATTGATTTAAAATGCTGATAGGATTCTATCATTGGATAATTTATGTATAATTTTCCCATATCCGTCATGTCCACAAAACAGTTTTGAAGTTCCAATATTCTCTTTTCAGAAAAATTTGTATCGTGCCTCTCATAATCAAACACAAGAAGAATATTTGTAAAATCATCCTTATACCGAAGGGTCTCCGGTGTCTTTTTTTTGCTTATTACAAAAGGCAAATCGATATCCATCTCTTCTTCAAAACAATTTTCACCGTATTCCCTGATAATGTCATCGTACAACATATAAATATTGGTGCCATATATCCAAACATTATCCATGTCAATACTAATTTCAGGAAAGCACCTGAAAATCAGCCAAAACAACTTATTTTTCTCATGATTGCCTTCCACTACCAGCAATGTTTGATTCCTTTTTCTCCCCTGTCCTATATAATTATTCATACGCATCAAACTCCCCACTAATATACATTTTTTCCAAATTGTGTCCTTCTCTCAGTTCTCGTTTCGTCGCATGACAAAATGGTGTCAAAGTCCCCCTCCTTGATAAAATAAACATACAATCCGGTCTCATTAAGCGATTTGTCATTAGATTTGTATTATGTGTCGTCATAATAATCTGACAGTGCGGATATTTTTTCTTGAAGAATTGAACCACCTTTTCTGCCATTTCATAATGGTAAAAAGCATCAAACTCATCCAAATACACAAACGATGCCTCTGCCAATTTAAAAATAAGCCGTCGATACAGATTTACCAGTGCTAAGGTTCCGCTTGAGGCATTACGATAAAACGGAATCAACTTATCATGAGCAAAATATAATTCTCTCTGTCCATCCGGAAGTTTCTTTAACACAAGTTCACATTCGATTCCCATTGCATTCAAAAAATCCTCTAAATCTTTCAATTTATCCGGGTCTTCTAAATACTCATAAAACATATCACTCACCCTGTGCAAGCGGATATTTAGTTCGCTTCCAACTGTAATCATCGTCATTCTTCTCACATAGTTGGACAGCCGGATCAATGCCGAATCCTTCTTCAACGCCACATTTCCGATCAGCCACCGCAAAAAAGGCAGTGTGTACTCCATGTCTTGTGCTGCCTCATTTTCTTCTACTGCCTGTAAATACCGCTCTACATTGGCAGTTTCTGCATCAACCAATTTCAACCGGTCAAACTCATATTCTTTGTTAAAAAAGTCGCATCTGAATATGGATTCCCCATTTATAGAAAGTCTCTCATCCCGCAATTTCTCATTGGAAAAACGAGAATATTCGTAAATCAACTCATCCTCACCAAATCCAAATGTATACGAAAATCGCGCATGATCCTCTTCTGAATCTGCATTCAAAAACACACCGTTTTCCGCAAACCTTGGCCCCGGCAACATCGTAAAAACAATATCCATGAATGCCCTTCCCAAATTCGTCTTTCCCGTAGCATTTCTTCCATAAATAAGCATTTTTGAGATTACATCATCCGAAATACAATCATTACTAAACTGATATCCGGCAACATCCTGCAGATCAACTTCTATTTCATCCTTAAAATTCTTATAATTTTTTAGTACAAATTTCTTCAACATAAAAAAGTATACCGTCCTTTCAGCCCGTCTCCTGGCGTTCTTGTCTCCCTTTGATAACAGTATACTCAAATATGAATCATTTTACAATATCTACTGTAAAAAAATTACGGCATTATCTTATGTCATTCTTGCTTATCTCGATTATAAATGTGAAATTTTCACTATTTTTACACTATTTTTCACTAAGGATGTATCCAAGGGTCTGAATCATATCTTCCTCCGCCGCATCCGCCAGCACCTTGCGGTACTCACACAACAGCCTGTCAACCCGTATCTCCCCCTTTAACATCTTACTGATAGCCGGCAATATTTTCTGCCCACAGTCATAAGTACCTTTGTAATACTCCGTGTTCATATAGTTGTTACCCATATGATCATAGTAAACCGTTCCATTTGAATTAACCGAATAGCCCATATTGGCCATATCCGCATAAGAGCCTTTCTCTCGTACAAACTTCCCCGCCGTCCAAGTCGGCAGTTCCTCCAACACATAAACTCCTTCGCAAAAATGACCTACGGACATTTCTTTGTTTGGCTCCCATACAATATCACCTTTTTTGAATGGAGTCGGGAAATCAAACCACAATTTCTCAAAAAACTGGTCTATAATATCGTCTTCTTCCTCCGTTCTGGCAGTATTCTGAACCATATCAATCACTCGACCATCCCCCAGGCACACTACTTCCTGCACTATTTCCGGATGAGCCAGAGCCTGCTTTTTAATCCACCACTTCTCTATCTTGCCATCTCCACTATCCATGTCGGATCTTTCCTGCTGGTACGCCTCCAGACATTCCTGTAACGAGCCAAAGACCCGGTCATATACAGCACCGTACCTGGGATCACCTGTGTAATAATAATCATACATATACACATATTTCCCTCTTGTCTCCGCTTGAAAGAAGGCCTCTATATCTCGATCCGTAATCTGTATGTACCGCTTTAGCACCTCATGAAGACTTGGCCATTTTATAGAACTCCCTCTTTGAGGGATCTCACAATCCGGCATAGTCCGAATCAATTCTTCCCAGTTTTTCTTCTTTTCCTTATATGTAATTGTCTGGCATTGGTAAATTAACCAGGCTGTTTCCAATGAATTAAATTCATAGTCGATCTTCTGAAGATAGTTACTTATATCCGGGGAATTAATAAAAGAATATATGTCCATTTTGTTTTCCCCCTTCCACCTGGCATCCAGAAAATATTACAAACACTTTCTTATCTCTTCCATATAATCTCCACTACCGGCTTTTATCACCTTATAATTGTGATGAACTCTGTTTCCTTCTTCATCCAAAGTCCACTCGCAGATAAATAAGATTTCACTCGTCTCTCCTATTTCCACCGTAAAATAGCGAACCTTGTTTCCTTTGATCACCGGAACAATTTCCAGGCAATTATTTTCTTGTACAGGCTCCGGCATTTTAATCCGTATCATCTCATAGTCCTGATAGTTCTCAGTTTCTATCTCGAATTCGTCTATTTCGAAGGGATTTTCAATTTCTTCTCTGTCGCTGATCTGATTCATTACATCCATCAGCATTTCCTCTTTTCTCTCCTTAAGCATCTCTATACACTTAAAGTCTTCCAAGAACAAATAACAAAGTATCTCATGCTCAAAGCAATATCGAACTCGTTTGAGTATTTCACCATAGGTTTCGCCTTGATCAAGAGCATAGTCCACCGCTTCTTCCAGAGTCAACTTCTCGTTCAATAACGCCGCCAGTCCTCCCATACAGTACTCAAGAGTCCTCCTTACATACCCAAATACACATGGCCCGAAGTCCTCCTGCAACTGCTCCATTTCTTCCAGATCATAATCAACATCAACCAGTAATATATCATCATCTTCCTCATCTAACGAAAATGTAGTATCGTTTGACTTTTCGTCCAGCAGTTCTATATACTTTGCTGCTGTTTCCTTTCCATCCTCTTTCACATTAAGATCCTTGCAGCATGTAGTGAACACCGAACCGTCTTCTCTTACACCTATCATAAAGAAGTATTCCAGAACATTTTCTTCGTTTACAACCTCTTCTTCATATTTCATAATGTTATTCGAACCTGGAATCTTTTCAAACTCACATTTTTTGCCAATGCCCTCGGCGTATTTTTTCAATTTTAAGATTGTTTGATATTGTTTTTGAGTCATCTCATTTAACTCTTTTTGCTTTTCCTGTTTTCTTGCCTTTCTGCTTTGTTTTGCCATAAGTAAATTCCTCCGTATGTTGTGTAAAAATCCCGAAATGAATCAATCAAATCGGGATTTTTATTCTTTTACCTGTTTCCTTAACTAATTATTAAGCCCTTTCATCAATTAGCATCTAACCCATCTTGGCTTATGTTTGCCATCTGATGAAGATGGGCATTTACCACTCATAGATGACGGTGTTCTTGAAGGTGCAGCCCCATTTGTGGTCACTTTGGATCCATAACTTCGTCCACATCTTGAACATTGAGTAATATAGGTTTTCTTTTCCATATACCTTCCTCCTTTCTGCAATATACTTTATGGTTAAACAATCTCACACCTTACAAGATTGTCTTCCATCACATATAACGTAATGCCCTTGAAAACATATGACACACACCTTTTGCTCTATGTTTTTTTTCAGAAGAATCTTTCGCACACAGACCATCTTTTATTCGGTCTCTACAATCTCCTGTCAAATAATTAACATTTGGTTCGCCACCTATCCAATGCTTACAAAATACACACATATTATCATCTCTACAATTCATATATGTTGCCTCCTAACTGTAATCATACAAAAATCCATGTACATACTGTTGCAATAATTATCACAATAGATAAAATCGTATACTTTATTTTTATCCTCTTTATATCATCTTCTATACAACATATACGCATATAATTGTCTCTCACTTCTCCGTTGTCTATGCTTGCATAAGTTTCAACCCCTTGTTGTACTGTATCATACACATTTTTAATTCCATCAATAACATTACCAATATCCTCCCATGTATCCATCTTGTTTCCCATACAAATCACCTCTTCTCACTCTTATATCACCCAAAATTTAAGGGCCAAACTTCCTAAACACATCAATAAAATAATAAAAAATATCCGTCGTGCCTTCTTTCGCACTGTAAATTTCTCAATCTGAATGCCCTCTAACATTTCCTCACCACGAATTACTCTTCTCAAATCTTCAAAATCACCTCTGATATCCTCCGTAGCATCTTTCCATCGCCTTAATGTATCACTCATAATTGCACCTCCATTTACCTTTTTATCAAATAATTTTAAATTCTCCAAGCCTTAATAAGGAACCATACCAATTTAGATATAGATTTCTTTCGTTTCTTTTTCCTGGCGCTTTCTTGTATCCGAATATCCTCCTCTATGTCAGCATCCAGCCTTTGTATCATAAATGAGATATCCTCCTTCCATGTTACCAATGTTCCACAAGCAAGAACTATAAAAATGATACACGCAATAACAGGATGCCTTTCATACCAATGCGTCCACAAATAATATGACACACCTCCTGAAAAAACACCAAGCAAATACATATCTCCCAAATATGGGTTGAAAATTTCCAGAAAATATTTGACTGTAAAAAATGTTGATATCATAAGATAAACAACTAATTCGTCCCATTTTTTTATCTGATAATACACAATAAAATCTGTAAGGAGCCATAAAACCATCCGTATAAATCGTTTAAGCCTTTTATTCCCTTTTGACGCATATGGATCTATTGGAATAAAAATACTTATGGCAAAATACTCTACCATTGCGAGTGCCAAAATTATCCACATATACCTCTCCTTTCTCGTTAATACATACTTTCCTAACTCCAGCTACACATCGGCCTCCGCTGTCTCGCTGCCTGCTACCACTTCCAGCCGATAACCTTTCTTGCTGCGATCGTACACCACTTCTCCGACTACACCGTGTCCATCCACGATTGATTGGGATAAAAAATTTCTGATAGCGTCAATATCTCTTTGTATTGTCTTTTCATTCACGCCAAACCAGGTTGCTTCCGATATCTTATTGACCGTTTCGCCCCGGACCAGTTTGTCGTAGATGCTAAGGACCCGCACCGCTTGATTTGCCGCCCCCAACCAGATCACCTCGAATCACCAATGTACTCACGCACTCATCTAATCACACACATTTTACTAAATCACATGGACACATCATGTCCTTCTGCTCTCCGCTTTTGCAAATAATAATCTTTTTCGACTTTCTATTCTGTCTCAAAAATAGTCGCAAGAACCGATGGCCAGTTTTCCAGTGGTTTTTCCTTTCCGTCCACTTCGTAATACACCACGCGGAAACGACCGTTTTCCAAGTCCAGCTGGAAATGAACCTCGCAGTTTGAGACCTGTCCGTTTACCTGGCACTGTCCCAAAAACCAGATATATTTTTCTCCATCATCATCTAAATACTGCCAGACTGGATCATCAAAGAAATTTTCAAAGGCTTCCCCGTAGGTCCGGTCCGGATAGTCTGCAGGAGAACTTTCTTTTACCATATTTATGTACTCCTCTTCGCTGGTGTCTTGTCCATCCTGCTCATTCGTCTGCTGCTGTGTTGTCTCCGGCTCCTCTGTCGCCTGTGCTTCCTCCGTGGCTGCCGGTGTGGCAGTGGCTGCTGCCCCGCTTTCTTTTTTATACTTGTCCAGATAAGCCTGGTTTACATTTATATTTTCCTTCTGGGATTCGTCCACCGTCTTTCCGTTTTTCCCGGCGTAGTTCTGGAACATAGAATACAAAATGTTATTCATAGTCTCCTCGTCTGTCTTGGTCTGTTCTCCGAATCCCAGAAACGCAATCTGCATCGGCTGTTCGTTTGTGATCGGTCTGTCAGATGTATATAGATCCGGATACTGGAACTGGATCACGATATCCTTTGTCTCTCCGTTGTAACTGTATGTTCCGTTCACTTCCACGAACAAACATTTCGTTTTCTCTTCGATAAAACTTTTCCAGCTCAGGTCACTGCAGGTGCTTTCGATGGCCTGTCCGTAAGTGATATCCGGGATGTTGGCAGGAGTTGTGACCATCATGGCAGAAGAAATCTGCTTATAATGATCTTTCAAAATTCCCGGCACCATGCAAAAAAGTGCTGTCAGCCCCACTGTTACTACAATGTCCCGGACAATAACCAACCAGGATCCGCCTTTTCGGATTCCATGTATGATCCCTAAAATTCCTATTACTGCTGTTGCGATGGGTAAAACCCAGATTACTTTTAATAACCATTCCATATTGAATACCTCCTATTTGTTCTCATATTTTTTTAGTAATTTGATATTTTTCTTTTCTACCTTACTAAGCACCGATTCATCAAAGTCCTCCGGCTCTACAGTTCCTTCATACCAGGACTGGTTGTCAAAATAGTCCTGCAGTTTCTTGTCAGTAAATTTTCTTCCATGTCGGGCATAGATCTCATTTCTGGCGTAGCGGCACTGATCTTTGGACAACCCTTTTACATCTTTTTTAGTCAGTTTTTTCACAGAAGAGTCCGGCAGGATATATCCTTCCTCTTTGTCCGTCTCCTCCGTCTCTTCCGCAGTCTGCCCGGAAGAATCATTGCCCGCTGCCGGCGAAAATTCCAGCTGATCGTCTGCTGTATCCGGCGTGGCCGTGGCGATCTGATCATATTCGGTGGTTGGTTCCGTGGTGGCAAATGTGTCAGGCTCTTGATCCGGCTCCGGTGTGATCTGTACCTCATTGGTTTCTTCCGGCTCTTCCGTAGCCTCTGGTTCTTCGGTCGGGGCTTTGGTAGATGACTCTTTCGCCGATTCACTTTCCGCATCTTTCATAACTACCACATCTTCATTTACCTGCACTTCCACTTTCTTTGCTTCGTCTTTATCAAGCTCTGCGTAGATGGTTTCTGTCATTTTCCGTCCCGGTGTCAATGTCTTTTGTCTGGCAGAATCATCCGGCCATTTCATGCTGGCATTGTAGTTGTCTGCATAAACGGAGAAAATCTTTTCCGCATCAATGACAACCGTGTGATCCCCTGTGTTTTCCACCTCATATTCAAAATAGGTAACTTTCTTCCCCTTCAGAATATTTTTCAGGCTTTCTCCCAGGCTGGTTCCCCAGTCCGTGATCATGACAGTATATTCTCCGTCATCCTCATCAAACTCCATTTTTTCGCCCATTTTGTAAGTCTTCTTGCCGCCGCATCCCACCAGGGATGCCATGCAGACAAAGCATACGAGCGCTGATAAAATCACTCTCTTCTTCATCTTCAATTCCTCCTTCATATAATAGGTAACGCCCCTCGCTTACGCCAGGCGGCAGGTCGTCAGAACCATCTTGAAATATGACTTCGTCATATTGGTTCTTCCTCTAAAATTTCCCATATTTTACCACTCGGTTGGACGATTTCATTTATATTTTTGTCTCATCCACCTCCCCGGGACAAAAATATAAATAGATTTGTCCACGCCTGCGATATACTCAAAATTAGGAGGTGTTCAAATGAACGAAACAAAAACTACCAAACGATATGTAGACGACAATCTGCTGGGGGAAGGCGTTCTTTTCCGTTCCTGCATTGGACAGCGAATGGGATTTTCCAATACGAAAATTTCTACTTATGTGAACTTCGGAAAAGACCGGCTGCGCATCGGCGTGATGCCTCAGCGTTATCAGGGGCGGAAGGAGATTTTATATAAAGATATCAGTTCCGTAACTACCAAACGCTATGTCAATGCCTATGTCATTGTGCTTCTGGTACTTTTCGCCATCATGTCAATTTTCACGGCCGGTACCACGCTGATCGCTGCCGCTGTTATTTTCTGGGCAGGATTTGGAAGCAAGTTGGAGATCGCTACGAAGGACGGTTACACCGCCATTATCTACAGCGCCGCTGCTCCGTCCCACTACCAGGATTTCATCACGGCTTTGCAGACAGCCATAGCAAACGCCAACCAGGAAAATGAGATTGTTTCACAGGATATGGGTGAGACTATTCTCAGCCGTTCCATCGACCAGCGCACTACGGATCTGCAAAAATCCTGTGCCAAGACCTGGGATGTGACTGTGGATGCTCTGTCCAAAGAAACGACAGTGGAAGATCTTCTGCAGCAGATTGACGCTACGGTGCAAAACGACAGCATCTGCGGCACAGCCAGACAAAGTACCGCTTTTTATCAGGCTGCACTTCAGAAGCTGGCTCCCCATCTTCTGGCCGGCGAGACAGTGCTTCTTTGCTACAATGTGGCAGTGATGTCAAGTGATGCCAAAAAATTCATGGCACTGACGGATCAGCGGGTCCTTTTCTACCACGATCAGACAGTGGAAGGAACTTTTTATGGCGATCTGGTCACTTTGTCCTACTTGCCAACTCTGGGAAATCAGTGGGTTGTAGATGATTTTATGACCGCCAGCAACCGGTTTATCTCTGAGAAAAAGGGTAACAGCATGCAGATGGGACTGATCTTTGCCCTGATCATTACATACTTTGACCAGTGCAAAAATCCGGGAGATAAGATAATCGTCAGAAACGCAGACAGTTATTCTCTTAACAGTTTTTAGGAAAAATAGCATCTTTGGGATGCCTTATAAAAGAAAGCGAGGAATTATTATGGAAAAGAAAAAACACCCAGGAAAAATTATTGGTCTTATTGCAGGAGGCGTTGTGCTGCTGATCGTTATTATCGTGATCGCTGCCAGTTTTATGGGAGGATCCGATGATATGCAGGGAAGCAGTCTGGATCAGGAAACCATTAACAAAGTGCGGAACTTTGCACCAGATGGTTCCAACGGTGTCACATTTGGTCAGGCTTACTCTAATTTCTACAGCGACCCTGACTGGAAATCTTTTACAAGCGAGCAAGAAAAGACCATCGTAGAATTTTCTGGCAAATGCACCTATAATGATCAGACCGGAGATGCCTATCTTCAGTTTGTAATAACAGACGGGGGACAGGTTATGATCAGTTATGCACAATTCAAAGATGAGGGCAGCACCGAAAAGCGTGATTTATCCGATGATGAACTTTATGATCTTTTTTATAAACCGTTTGTAACCTATGCAGATGAACACGGTACAGCCTTGACAGACGAACAAATCAACACCCTGTATGGCAAAGATGTTACCGACTCCTCTTCCGAGGAATAACTCTTACCCGCAAAAAGGACTCCACAAAAAAAGATGTGAAACATTTTCGTTTCACATCTTTTTTTCTTGTTTATCACTCTTCCAGCACTTCCGAGAAAAGATACATTTCCTTCTCATCAAAGCAGGATAGCAAAAGATAATCTAACATATACTCCGGATCCACCCTCCGCATACCACAGCTGTCCAGGATCCCATTGGCATAATGAATGAATTTGTCTTTTACCCTCTGGGCATCATACTCGTAATCCTCCAGGCTCTCCTGCTCTGCTGCCTCCTTATAGATAATATACTGAGCCAGGATCAAAAGGTCGGATCGTTGCACTACTCGCACACGCTGGCCGCTTTTCCGGATCTCCTGCTGCAGCTTTTTCTGCTTCTCCGGATCCTTTTCCTGCGCCAGTTTTATGTACCGCTCCATCTGCTGTTCTTTCAATACAGCCACATTCAAAAGTTCCGACACATACTTACTGTCCACCGTGCGGATCTCCCCCTCCAGTTCCTTGTACATCTTTCCGCGCTTGTTACGCCCCTGAAACCGCAGTGGAACCGTGGAATACACTCCGGTCACCAGGTCGCACAGACGATCCCGGTCCGCAAACACTTTCGCAGTCATTTCCCGGATGTCTCTGGCACAGGACTTGGATAAAGGATTGGTCTTAGATCGACAGCGGTTCTTCACAAAACGCTGAATATCCTGAGAAACCAGTTCCTCCTCTCTGCGGCTCTCATCCAGCCACTCATAAAACCCTACCTTCTTTAATTCCATAGCCAGTGACTTTTTTACTTCCTCCCGATACCAGACCAGGCATTTTTCCACCAGTTTGTGATAGTAGTTCAGCATCGTCAGACTGTAACCTTTAAAATATTTCCGATGGCGGCATATCCAGACAAAAAAGTCCTCTTCCAGATATTCCTTTACAATCTGGAACTGCTCTTTCAGCCAGTTCGTCTTGCTTTGTTGCTCCACCGTCAGTTTTCCCGCACATTTTTCCTCAAAAAAGTCGATCATCTTCTGACATTTTTCCTGGCTCATGCCATTTTCCAGACAGTACATACAGATAAATTCCTCGTAGTCATTTACCTGAAATCCGGCCTGAGAAATGCCGTACTGAAGATACTCTTCCGTCTCTTCCATAGACAGCCCCAGCGCAAAAGCTATTTTATAAATGCTCTTGCGGTTCGGTGGATTTAATGTTTCCTCATCCTGCGTTCCCAGACCAAACCACCTCCGTATGGTCTGCCGGTTGGCCACATGTGCCCTTTTCACCTTCTGGTAAAACCGGGCATAGGCCTCTTCCCTCTGACTGACCGGTATTGGATCCTCCAGCGGGGATCCACTCCATTTCTCGATCATGAAAGAATCAAATTTTTTATAAAAATATTCCCGGATCTGTGCCAGCAGATACGCCTGATACTGTTCATCCATATTGGTTCACTCCTCGAATCATAACGGTTTTTCCTTATATAATAACATTAGAATGTCCGGATGGATTTATTTCTTTGTCCTAGCCGTCGGCACTGCTGTCGCCGTTGCCAGTTTCTTCTGTTCCTCTTTGATCAAATCTTGAAAAACACGATCATACTTGGCCGATTCACCGGTTGTCACCACCGAATCAAGTAAATCTTTCTCCTTTACCAGGTCACCTTTTTTCATGTAATAGTTCAGAAGCAGAACAAAGCGATTCTGCTTGTCAGCATCACTCAGATCGCTATCCGGCGGGTAAAGTTCATCTATCTCATTAAGTACATTGTCCAACTTGTTTTCTTGAATCGCCGTAGCAATCCGGGATTGTTCTTTCGCCTGCATTAAGTCTGAACTGGACACAACGCCGGATGAACCGGAATCCGATCCCATCGATGCCAGTCCGGCCAGGATCAGCACAAAAGAAACTATAATGACCAAGCAGCCCCCTGTGATCCACAGTGCCCGATGCTTTTTCTTCTTACGGCCATTCCTTTTTTTCTTAGATTCCCCAACCTGCTCTTTATACTGTTCAATCAGAGTATCTGTTCCCGTGGTTGTTGTCAGAGTAAAATCCGCCTCTTCTCGCCGGTCTGCCCCTTCGCTGTACAGATCCTGTCGCAGGTCGTGGATGTCAGCATACCGGTCCTTCGCCTCCAGTGCCATTCCCTTCATGACAGCCTGACACTGTCTTTTTCCCAGATGGATCTCCAACGGCTGTATTGTATCCGAAATCCATCTGTCCGACGCCTCCGGAGGTGTCAGTCCTGTCATCATAAAATACATCGTGGCACACAGTGCATAAATATCCGTCCATGGTCCCAGTTCTCCCTGTGGTGAGCTTTGCTCTATGGCCGAATAACCTGCATTTTTCAGCACAGAATGTTCGCTGCCGGATTCCACCTTAATAGCCTCACCAAAATCAATCAACTTTAACTTGTGATCTTTCGTGATCATCAGATTGTTGGGGCTGATGTCCCGATGGATGATCCCTTTTTTATGAATCTGTTCCATGGCCTGCAAAACGGGACGCATCCTCTCCAGCACCTCGTCCCCTTTCATAGTACCGTTCTCTTGTATATATTTTTTTACTGTCGTGCCATGGATGTACTCCATCACAATATAGTAGACACTATTTTCCATAAAATAATCTACTACGATCACAATACTGTCCAATCCCCGAAGCGGTCCCATGATCGTGGCCTCATTCTGTACCCGCCTGGCCGCCTGCTCCTGCTCCCGGACACAGGCCTTAATAGCCACACGGGCGTGCATCTTCAGATCCATCGCACAATAAGTAATGCCAAATCCGCCTTTTCCTCTTACTTTTTCAATTTTGTAGCGTCCCTGTAAGAGGGTTCCAATGGGTAACATCTGTTCACTCCTCATACGCAATCCCCACAAGCATCAATCCTTTCGCCGGTGCCGTTGGCCCTGCCAGCGTCCGCTCTCCTGTAGCTAACGCCCTCTGGACCGTTTCTCTGCTGCGGCGTCCCATTCCTACTTCCAGCAGGGTTCCCGCAATGATCCGCACCATATTGTAAAGGAAACCATTTCCACGGACCCGGATGACGATCTTTTCTCCCTTCACGCCGGTAAGAGGCTCCTGTCTCACCTGCACCTCATACACCGTGCGCACCTTGGTCTGCACCTGGGCTCCCGCCGAACAAAAAGCGGAAAAATCATGGGTTCCCTCCAGATCTGCCGCCACTTCCTGCATGGCCTCCACATTTAACGGACGGTACACATGATAGCCGTACCGGGCCAGTGTCGGAATCTCGATATCCGTGTGGATCACCGTGTATTCGTATGTTTTTTCACTCTTTGCATAGCGTGGATGAAAGTCCGGTTCCACTTCTTCGGACTCCAGAATCCGTATATCTTCCGTCAGTTTATGATTCAGGGCAACCGCTATTTTCTCCGGCGGGATCCTTGTTTCCACATCAAAAACAGCCACATTTCCCAGGGCATGTACCCCTGCGTCCGTGCGGCTTGCTCCCGTCAATTCCACCCCCGGGCCAAATAATTGATCCAGGGCTTTTTGCAATTCTCCTTCCACTGTGGCTCCGTTATTCTGACGCTGCCAGCCACAATAATCTGTTCCATCATATGCTACACGCAATCGGATCCGTTTCACCTGCATTCTCCTCTCCCTTAAAACAGCGTCGGTATCACATGGGTTACAACAATCACAACCGCCAGGTAACCCACTACCACACCATACATGATCTTATCTGTTTTCTTGTATTTCAAAGGCTTCATCTTGGTCCTTCCATCGCCTCCATGATAGCACCGGGACTCCATGGCCATGGCAAGATCGTAGGCCCTCCTGGTAGCGGATACCAGAAGCGGCACCAAAATCGACACCATCATCTTCATCCGGTGCAGCAGATTTCCCTCGTCAAAATCTGCACCACGGCTGCTCTGGGCGCTGATGATACGGTTGGCCTCATCCAGAAGGATCGGGATAAAACGAAGTGCCAGAGACATCATCATGGCAAAATCGTGCACCGGCACTTTGATTTTTTCCAGAGGTTTCAACATGGTCTCCAGTCCGTCCGTCAGCTGGTTCGGTGTCGTGGTATAAGTCAGCAGGGATGAGCCTAAGATCAGATAGATCAGACGCATGGACATAAACGCACCTTTGCGCAGTCCCTGCCAGGTAATGGTGATAAATTTGTATTCAAACAGCACATCGCCTTTTGTTCCGAATATATTAAATACCGCTGTAAACAAAAGCAGGAACAAAATCGGTTTCAGTCCTTTTAAAATATAGGAAAAAGGCACTTTCGACTTGATAATGGCTGCCACCAGAAAGACGGTCACCACCACATAGCCGATAAAACTGCTGAATACAAATAATGATATTAAGTAAATAAATACGGCTGCGATCTTTACCCGGGGATCCAGTTCATGGACTCTTGACTCTGCCGGATAATACTGCCCTATAGTTATATCTCGTAACATATTACTTCCTTACTTTCCTAATGCTTGTCGTATACTGTCAACTGCCTGATCTACATGGATGGCATTATGAGGCAGAACCAGTCCCCGCCTGGTCAGTTCTTCCATGACATAAGTTACCTGGGGTGCCATAAGCCCGATCTGCTCCAGTTCTTTATAATGGGAAAATACCTGGCCTGGCGTACCATCCAGTGCCACTTTTCCCTCATTCATCACGATCAGCCGGTCTACAAAATTGGCCATGTCCTCCATGCTGTGAGATACAATGATAACAGTTATATTTCTCTGTCTGTGAAGTTCTGTGATGAGCTGGTAGATCTCATCCCTTCCCTTGGGATCCAGTCCTGCCGTAGGTTCGTCCAGGATCAGCACATCCGGCTCCATAGCCAGCACACCGGCAATGGCCACCCGCCTTTTTTGCCCTCCAGACAACTCCAGAGGGGATACATCCAGATACTCTTCACCCATCCCCACCTGCTTCAGTGCTTCAAAGGAGCGCATCTCCATTTCCAATGGATCCAGCCCCATGTTTTTCGGGCCAAACTGAACATCTTCGATGACGGTGCTTTCAAACAGCTGATGCTCCGGATACTGAAATACCAGACCGATCTTGCTGCGCAGTTTTTTCATGGAAAAATCTTTATCATGTATATCTTCTCCATTGAAATAAACGGCTCCTTCTGTAGGCTTTAATAAGCCGTTCAGATGCTGGATCAAGGTGGATTTACCGGACCCTGTGTGTCCTATGATCCCAAGGATCTCTCCGTCTTCTATTTTCAGATCTACATGGTCCAATGCCTTTTTTTCAAAGACGGTCCCCGGACTGTACACATGACTTAATTCGTGGATCAAGATCATCTTCTGCCACCTCCTGCCAGTTTCATTACAGCATCTGCCAGTTCATCCACGGACAAAATATCCGCCGGAACATCCAGTCCTGTTTTTCTTAATTCGTGAGCCAGCATAGTAACCTGCGGCACATCCAGATGGTAAGACTTTAATTGTTCCACCTGGGAAAATACCTGTCTCGGAGTTCCCTCCATCACGATTTCACCCTGGTTCATAACGATCAGTTTATCTGCCTCAATAACCTCTTCCATATAGTGAGTGATCCAAAGCACTGTGATATGTTCCTTTTTGTTCAGTTCCTGCACAGCTTCCAGCACTTCTCTTCGTCCAATGGGATCCAGCATGGCCGTGGACTCGTCTAATACAATACATTTTGGCTTCATGGCCAGGATACCGGCAATGGCCACCCGCTGTTTTTGTCCGCCGGACAGATTGTTAGGAGACTTTTTCCGGTATTTGCTCATACCTACTTTTTCCAGGGCACTTCCAACCCTCTGCCAGATCTCCGAAGTAGGCACTCCCAGGTTTTCCGGGCCAAATCCAACATCTTCTTCCACTACATTGTAGACGATCTGATTGTCCGGGTTCTGAAACACCATACCTACCCGCTGGCGGATGTCCCAGATCATTTCCTTATCCTTTGTGTCAATGGAATCCACCCAGATCGTGCCCTCTTCCGGCACCAGCAAGGCGTTCATGTGCTTTGCCAGAGTAGACTTGCCGGATCCGTTGTGTCCCAGGATTGCTACAAACTCTCCCGGTGCCACCGTGAAGGAAACATTCCGGATCGCATTCTCCACCGCCACCACATTATCATGTTCATCCCGCCGGATGTAATCAAATTTTATATGATCTACCTGTATCAATTTCCTTCACCTCCGTAAACAATATCATTCATTATAGCATAGATAGGGCTGGGACGCAAAGACTGGTTTGCTTCCTGCGTTGGTTTATCAGGTATGAAGGCGGAAAAAGTTTACACGCATGGGCCGCTTCCGCTGGTTAAGGGCGTAGCGGCAGGGGCACTGCCACTACCAGTGCCTCCTGCCGACGCCCTTAAAATCCCATGCTCTGTAAATCTTTTTCCGCCTCCATAAGAAACCAGCCCCATGAGGTCAAACAAGTTTTTCCTTTCCCGCCTCATTTTTTACTTGCTGAAAAGGGGGCTTTTCCCGGAACAAGGGGGAACTTCCCGGACATGGGTTTTAAGTACGCCGGTATGAGATGCCTGTATATGCGTCAGCATAGGCATCCATACCGCTGCGCACTTAACAAGCGCAATCGCCCATGGGAGGGAAATTCCCCCTTGTCCGGGAACCATCCCTCCCTTTCAGCAAACAAAAAAACCACCAAATGACCACTGCGATCACTTGATGGTTTCCATCATCACAAAATGATTATACTAACTCGATCAGTACTTCCATTGCTGCATCACCTTTACGAGGTCCGATCTTGATGATTCTTGTGTAACCACCATTACGGTCAGCATATTTAGGAGCGATCTCGTCAAACAAGATGTTTGTAATATCAACATCCTTTGTTGCTTTTTTCTTTCCAGCTGTAGCAGTTGGAACTTCTTTTACAGTATAAAGCATTTTCTTCATCTGACGACGAGCGTGAAGTCTGGATGGAAGATCTTTTTTGATCTCTTTGTCTACGGTATCGTATACAGTTACTTTCTTACCGTCTACAACTTCTTTCACTCTTTTTCCGTCTTTATCTTTCTGAGCAACCTTCGCCTGTACTGTTACAGTTTCGTAATTGTCTTTTTCACGAACTGCCATTGCGATCATGCTCTCAGCAATTTTACGAATTTCTTTTGCTTTTGCTTCTGTTGTAACAATTTTGCCATGGTACAACAGATTTGTTACCTGATTTCTCAGCAAAGCTTTTCTCTGGCTGGATGTTCTTCCAAGTTTTCTATAGCCTGCCATGATATATCCTCCTTGTTATTACTATTCTTCAGATTCTCCCGTACTGAGAGACAAACCAAGTTCTTTCAACTTAGCCAGCACTTCTTCTAAAGATTTACGGCCAAGGTTACGAACTTTCATCATATCTTCAGCGGTTTTTCTAGTCAATTCTTCAACAGTATTGATACCTGCTCTCTTCAAACAGTTATATGAACGAACAGAAAGCTCCAGTTCGTCAATGCTCATGTTCTCGACCATCTGAGTTGTATCCTCAACCGGTTCAGCAATGACTTCTGCCATCTTCGCTTTCTCTGACAGATCGATGAATGAATTCAAATGCTCGCTCAGAACCTTTGCTGCAAGGCTGACTGCCTCGTCTGGCTCCAGAGTTCCATTTGTATAGATATCCAATGTAAGCTTATCAAAGTCTGTGATCTGACCAACACGGGTATTCTCAACTTTAATATTAACACGCTCAATTGGTGTATAAATGGAATCAATTGCGATCATATCGATTGCCATGTCTTCTTTTTTATTCTTATCAGAGCTTACATATCCACGGCCGTTTGTTACGACCATTTCAATGTAAAGCTTAGAATCAGCACCACCATTTAAAGTAGCAATGACCTGATCTGAATTGATGATCTCAATATCAGAATCTGTCTTAATATCTGCTGCTGTCACAACGCCTTCACCATGTGCATCAATATACATGGTCTTGGTTGCGTTCAAGTCCTCACTGTTGTTCTTAATTGCAAGGCTCTTGATGTTCATCACGATTTCTGTCACATCTTCCTTTACTCCAGGAATAGAGCTGAACTCATGTACAACGCCATCAATTTTAATCTGGCTAACAGCTGTGCCAGGTAAAGATGAAAGCATGATTCTTCTTAAAGAATTACCCAAAGTAGTACCATATCCTCTTTCGAGTGGCTCTACTACAAAACGTCCATATTTTTTATCTTCGGAAATTTCCGCAATTTCAATTCTAGGTTTTTCAAATTCAAACACCACTGGACCCTCCTTTTTGGGTTACTTAATTATTTAGAGTACAACTCGACAATCAGCACATCGTTTACAGGAACATCGATTTCTGCTCTAGTAGGGATTTCTTTTACAACACCAGAAAGTTTTTCCTGATCTGCTTCCAACCATGCAGGTACTAATCTTGCTCCAGTCACTTCAAGGATGTCTTTATATCTCTGAGCTCCTTTGAATTTCTCTTGGATTTCAATTGTGTCACCAGCTTTTACCTGGTAAGATGGAATATTTACGCGTTTTCCATTTACCAATACATGCTTGTGATCTACGATCTGACGAGCTTCTTTTCTTGTACGGGCAAAGCCAAGGCGGAACAATACATTGTCAAGTCTAAGCTCCAACAAGATCATCAGGTTGTCACCTGTTGTTCCGTATTTCAACTTCTGCGCTTTTGCAAAATAGTTACGGAAAGGTTTCTCGAGAACTCCGTAGATGAATTTTGCTTTCTGCTTCTCTCTTAACTGACTACCGTACTCACTTAACTTTTTACCAGTTCTGGCATTTCTCTTGGATTTCTTATCAATTCCCAAGTATACAGGATCCAAATCCAAAGATCTACATCTTTTCAAAACAGGCGTTCTATCTATAGCCATTCTAATCTTCCTCCTTAAACTCTTCTACGTTTTGGTGGTCTACAACCATTGTGTGGAACAGGTGTAACATCCTGAATACTTGTTACTTCAATACCACAAGCCTGAATTGCACGGATAGCAGCTTCACGGCCTGAACCTGGTCCCTTAACCATTACTTCTACTGACTTCAATCCGTGAGGCAGTGCAGCCTTTGCTGCTGTCTCTGCAGCCATCTGAGCTGCATATGGAGTAGACTTTTTAGAACCACGGAATCCAAGTCCACCTGCACTTGCCCAGGAAATAGCGTTTCCTTCCATGTCTGTCAGTGTTACGATTGTATTGTTAAAAGATGACTGAATATGTGCCTGTCCGCGGTCAATATTCTTTTTGACGCGCTTCTTTGTCACTTTTTTAACTTGTTTAGCCACTTGTCTTACCTCCTAAATTATTTCTTCTTGTTTGCTACTGTACGTTTTGGACCTTTTCTTGTTCTAGCATTCGTCTTAGTTTTCTGTCCGCGAACCGGAAGTCCCTTTCTGTGACGAATTCCACGGTAGCATCCAATTTCCTGTAATCTCTTGATGTTCAAAGCAACTTCTCTACGAAGATCACCTTCTACAACCTGTGTACGGTCGATAACATCACGAATCTTAGAAACATCTTCATCCGTCAAATCTTTACAACGGATATCCGGATTAACATTAGCCTCTGCCAAAATTCTTTTTGAGCTTGCTACGCCAATTCCGTAAATATAGGTAAGACCTATTTCAACACGTTTTTCTCTTGGTAAATCTACACCGCTAATACGAGCCATGTGCGCTTTACACCTCCATTTTTATTATTGTAAATTTCGACGCTGTTGCGTCACTTCAAATTGTGTGTATTCACTGGGAACACACTGCAGCCGCTTTAAATCACAACAACTCTGCAGAATAAGAACCCGCCCCGCGTTCCTGCGGTTTAAGGAGACTTCTGCATCGCTTACCGTTGCGATATCACAACATTCCTGATTGTATGACGGTGGAATGCTGTAACACAGAAAGCAAGAACTTGAATATATTTACACGAAAACAACCTAAAGACGCCCTCTTTAGGTTTTCGAAATGATTCATTAGCCTTGTCTTTGCTTGTGTTTTGGGTTTTCGCAGATAATTCTGACTCTGCCCTTTCTTTTAATGACTTTGCATTTTTCGCAAATTGGTTTTACTGATGATCTAACTTTCACAGTAATACCCTCCTTTCAAAAAAGTCCGAGTACAATTGTAACATAATGTTTTTCAAATTGCAAGTGTGAATTCATTCTTTTTTTTACTTATCACGCCAAACAATTCTTCCCTTTGTTAAATCATAAGGGGACAACTCCAAAGTTACCTTATCTCCTGGCAAAATACGAATATAATTCATACGAAGCTTTCCGCTGATATGTGCCAGTACCTTATGTCCGTTTTCTAATTCTACCTGAAACATTGCATTAGGAAGTTTTTCGATTACAACTCCCTCGATTTCGATAACATCCGCTTTCGACATTTTTACCTCCATTCCGAAGCACCAGCAGTTTCTTTCTGCTTTCACGGTACTCCCTCTAACTAAGCAAGCGACAAAATTTCCGGATCGCCGTCTGTAATGAGTATTGTATTCTCATAATGAGCTGCCTTAGAACCATCTCTGGTCACAACAGTCCAGTCATCTTCCAGAATCCATATATCTCTCTTACCGGCATTTACCATTGGCTCAATGGCCAAAGTCATACCCGGACACAACTTAATTCCTCTTCCAATGGGCTTAAAGTTCGGGATCTGAGGATCTTCATGCATCTCCCGTCCGATGCCATGACCAACTAACTCTCTTACAATGGAGAATCCATTGGATTCCACATATTTCTGGATTGCTGATGATATTTCGTACAGATGTCTGCCTGCTCTGGCGAACTGGATCCCACGGAAAAAACTTTCTTTCGTAACATCGATCAGTTTCTGGTCTTCTTCCGATATTTTTCCTACTCCATGGGTTCTGGCTGCATCGGACTGATACTCTTTATAGATCACACCTGCATCCAGACTGACAATATCTCCTTCAAACAAAACATGCTCATCTGTCGGAATTCCATGTACTACTTCATCATTAATCGATACGCAGATAGAGGCTGGATATCCCTCATATCCTTTAAAAGAAGGAATACAGCCCGCATTGCGGATAAATTCTTCTCCTTTGCGGTCAATCTCCAGTGTCGTAATACCCGGCTTTATGATTTCTTCCAGTTTTTCGTGGACTTCTGCCAATATTTTACCGGCATCTCTCATTCGGTTGATTTCATCTTGGGATTTTACTGTTACTGCCATTATCCCGGCCTCCATTCTCTGCTATAATCTTTATTATTTCTCCAGAATTTTTACGATTTCTGCAAATACTGCCTGCAAATCTAATGTTCCATCGACTTCTTTGAGAATTCCTTCTTTTGTATAATAGTCGATCAACGGCTGTGTCTGATCGTGATAAACGGTCAGTCTCTGTTTTACTGTCTCCGGCTTATCATCATCACGCAGGATCAGTTCGCCGCCACAAGCATCACAAATGCCCTCTTTCTTAGTTGGGTTGAACTTAATATGGTAAGTTCCGCCACAGGCAACGCAGGCGCGTCTTCCGGACATACGGTTGATAATGTTGTCATCCGGCACTTCTACATCAATGGCATAATCCAGTTTTTCACCGATCTTATCCAGTGCTTCTGTTAATGCCTCAGCCTGTGGAATGGTTCTTGGAAAACCATCCAGTACATAACCGTTTTTGGCATCATCCTGAGCCAGACGGTCTACTACCAGATCTACTACCAGTTCATCCGGAACCAAAAGACCTTTGTCCATATATTCCTTTGCCTTCTGGCCAAGAGGTGTATTCTCTTTGATATTTGCACGGAAAATATCCCCTGTGGAAATATGTGGAACATTATATTTTTCAGAAATCATTTTTGCCTGAGTACCTTTTCCAGCACCTGGAGCTCCTAACATAACAATCTTCATAAAATACCTTTCCTTTTCTTACTATAACCCCAAGCGACCTCCCACCAAAAAAGACACTTCTGGCGGGGGGCCGGTTGAGTACATTCAGATTAATTTCCTAAGAAGCCCTTATAATGTCGAACTAATACTAAGGATTCAATCTGCTTGATTGTTTCAATTACTACACCAACTACGATGATCAAAGATGTTCCTGAGAAGGATACATCGGCACCAAATACTCCTGAGAATACAATTGGCAGTACACATACGATAACCATTCCAACTGCACCCATGAAAATAATGCTGTTCAATACACTTGTCAGATAATCTGTGGTTGGTTTACCAGGTCTGATACCCGGGATAAATCCACCTTGTTTTTTCATGTTGTTTGAAATCTCAAGAGGATTGAAAGTTACAGATGTATAAAAATATGCAAAGAAAATAACTAATGCGATGTACACCAGCAATCCCAATGAATATTTAAACTCTCCCCAGCTTCCTACTTTACACCAGGAACTCTGGTTGCAGACGGTCAAAAACTTCTGAAAGAAAGTAGCCTTTGGACCGGTTGCCGGTGAAATACCCGCAAAGCTGGCAATTACAACTGGAAGAGACATCATGGAACTTGCAAAGATAACCGGGATAACACCTGCGGTATTTACCTTCAGCGGAATATGGCTTGACTGTCCGCCAGCCACTTTTCTTCCCTGAATTTTCTTTGCATACTGTACAGGAATGCGGCGCTCACCGTCCTGCAAAAATACAATAAATACATACATAGCTACAATGACTGCTACGATGATAACACCGGCAATCAATGCATTTGTGATATTGGAAGCACCCTTAATATAAGTATTATAAAGGCCTGCCAGATCACTTGGGATTCTTGCTACGATATTAATCAACAAGATAATGGATATACCATTTCCTACACCCTTTACAGTTATCTGCTCACCTAACCACATAAGGAAAGCAGCCCCTGCTGTCAAAGAAACAACTGCTACGATCATAGATACATATCCGCTCTCTTTGAAAATGTTCTGATTGCGGAATCCGATTACCATAGCAAGTCCTTCGATTACAGCTAAAACAATAGAAAGATAACGAGTATACTCATTAATTTTCTTTCTTCCGTCTTCACCGTCTTTCTGCAGTTCCTCCAGACGAGGAATGGCAATGGTAAGAAGCTGTAAAATAATGGAAGCAGTGATATAAGGTGTAATATTCAACGCAAAGATGGACATTCTTGAGAATGAACCACCTGTCATGACGTCAAGAAATCCGAGGGATTTGTTGTTGTTGAACATTTCCTGCATAACGCTGCCGTTTACGCCGGGAATTGGAATATTACATCCAATTCTCACGACGATCAGAGCAAACAGTACATAAAGCAGTTTCATACGGACTTCTTTTGTCTTAAACGCATTCTGAATCGTTTGAAACACTTAGATCACCTCTGCTTTTCCACCAGCAGCCTGAATCTTTTCTGCAGCACTTGCGCTGAACGCATTTACTTTTACTTCAAGCTTTTTGGTTAATTCTCCATTTCCGAGGATTTTTACCCCATCTTTAGGATTTTTGATGATTCCCTTTTCTACCAGAGCTTCAACTGTTACAACAGCTCCCTCATCAAATGCGTTCAATGTATCTACATTGATTGCTACGATTTCTTTACTATTGATGTTAGTGAAACCTCTCTTAGGTAATCTTCTGTATAATGGCAACTGGCCACCTTCAAATCCAGGTCTTGGAGCTCCTGAACGAGCTTTCTGTCCCTTATGACCTTTACCAGCGGTCTTTCCATTTCCTGAACCATGTCCACGGCCTCTTCTAAACTCATTGCTCTGCTTAGAACCTTCTGCCGGTTTTAATTCTGATAAATTCATTTTGTGCACCTCCTTGATTAGATTTCTTCAACCTTTACAAGATGTCTGATCTGCTGAATCTGACCTCTGGTAGCAGCGTTGTCAGGCATCTCTACAGTCTTATTTACTTTCTTAAGGCCAAGAGCTTCTACTGTTTTTCTGTGCTTAGGAATCGCACCGATTGTAGACTTGACTAATGTAATTTTTAACTTTCCTGCCATTTCTTTGCACCTCCTAGCCCAAAACTTCTTCTACGGAAATACCGCGAAGTTTTGCTACTTCCTCTGGAGTCTTCATTGCTTTCAAACCTTCGATTGTAGCAAGAACTACATTCTGTTTGTTACGGGAACCTAAAGACTTCGTACGGATGTTTTTAAATCCTGCAAGATCCAAAACGGCACGGGCTGGACCACCAGCAATGATTCCAGTACCTTCTGGAGACTTCTTCATCAATACGGATGCACTACCGAATTTACCAATATAATCATGAGGAATACTCTTGTTCTCATCCAAAGGTACTTCGATGAGTTTCTTAATAGCGTCCTCTTTTCCTTTACGAATAGCTTCCGGAATTTCCATAGCTTTTCCTAAACCTGCACCAACATGTCCGTTGCCGTCGCCAACTACAACTAACGCTGTGAATCGGAAATTACGACCACCTTTAACAACCTTGGTTACACGTTTAATTGATACTACTTTATCTTCTAATTCAAACTGACTAGCATCAATAATCTCACGTTTCATGTGTTTTCCTCCTTGATTAGAATTCCAGACCAGCTTCTCTTGCTGCGTCTGCCAATGCTTTTACTTTACCCTGATAAATATAACCGCCACGGTCAAATACAACTTCTTTGATTCCGTTGTCTAAAGCTTTTTTAGCGATCACGCTGCCAAGCTTTGCAGCAGCCTCAACATTGTTTGTCTTTGTAAGACCTTCCTTAACATCTGCCTGTGTAGTTGCAGCAGATACGATTGTATTACCAGCGACATCATCAATAACCTGTGCATACATATGGTTATTGCTTCGGAATACAGCCAAACGTGGTTTCTCAGGAGTACCAGACAAACGGCTACGGATTCTTCTGTGTTTATTCTTGCGAACTTCGCTTCTATTTGTTTTACTAACCATTCCTACTTACTCCTTTCTATTTCTTACCAGTCTTACCAACTTTGCGTCTGATAACCTCATCCTGATATTTGATACCTTTACCTTTGTAAGGTTCTGGTGCTCTCTTCTCACGGATTTCAGCAGCATATTGGCCAACTTTTTCTTTATCAATACCGGAAACAATGATCAGGTTCTGTCCTTCAACAGTAACTTCGATTCCTTCTGGATCTTCCATCTCTACCGGATGAGAGTATCCAAGAGAAAGTGTCAGTTTTTTACCCTGCTTAGCAGCACGGTAACCTACACCGTTTACTTCCAGTTTCTTCTGGTATCCTTCTGTAACACCGATGATCATGTTCTGGATCAGTGTTCTTGTAAGACCATGAAGAGATTTCATTTTCTTAAGATCATTTGGGCGGGAAACTTTTACTTCCTCTCCCTCTTTTGTAATGGACATTTCTGCAGGTAAAACTCTTGAAAGAGTTCCCTTTGGTCCTTTAACCGTCACCTGATTATTTTCTGCAATATCTACAGTTACGCCTGCAGGTATAGCGATAGGCATTCTTCCAATTCGTGACATGCCGGTACCTCCTATATATTTTTTAGAGTTGATTGTTTCATATATCTAAACTTTCGTTTGGTAAAGATTACCAAACAAAAGCAAGTACTTCTCCACCAACGTTTTCTTTGCGGGCTTCCTTGTCTGTCAGGATTCCCTTGTTTGTAGAGATGATAGCGATGCCAAGACCACCTAATACTTTAGGAAGTTCTTCTGCACCAGCGTAAATACGAAGACCTGGTTTGGAAATTCTCTTCAAACCGGAAATGATTTTTTCATTCTTGTCCTTACCGTATTTCAATGTGATGTGAATAGAATTAAAACCATCCACTTCTACAATTTCAAAACTCTTGATGTATCCTTCTTTCAAAAGAATCTCTGCAATAGCGGTCTTCATTTTGGAAGCTGGAACATCAACTGTATCATGTTTTGCAGTGTTTGCATTACGGATTCTTGTAAGCATATCTGCAATTGGATCACTCATTGTCATTTCGTTATATCCTCCTTTACAACTTGCGAAGCAAACGCTCTTACCAGCTTGCTTTACGCACGCCAGGAATCTGGCCTTTATATGCTAACTCACGGAAGCAAATTCTGCAAATTCCGTATTTTCTAAGATAACCATGTGGACGACCACAGATTTTGCAACGATTGTATTCTCTTGTAGAGAATTTTGCTTTACGCTGCTGTTTAATCTTCATAGATGTTTTAGCCATGAATTCTTCCTCCTATTTATTTCTTGAAAGGCATACCAAACTGTGTCAAAAGTTCACGAGCTTCCTCATCCGTCTGAGCAGTGGTAACGAAGATAATGTCCATACCTCTTACTTTATCAACTTTATCATACTCGATTTCAGGGAAAATCAACTGCTCTTTAATTCCAAGAGCGTAGTTTCCACGGCCATCAAATGCGTTAGGATTTACACCACGGAAGTCACGAACTCGTGGCAATGCAAGGTTGATCAGACGATCAGCGAACTCATACATTTTTGCACCACGAAGAGTTACTTTACATCCAATTGGCTGTCCCTCACGAAGTTTGAAGTTAGCAACGGATTTCTTTGCTCTTGTTACAACAGCTTTCTGACCTGCGATGATCTCAAGATCACTGATTGCTGTATCTAATACTTTTGAATTTTCTTTTGCTTCACCAACGCCCATATTGATAACAATCTTATCGAGCTTTGGTACCTGCATAATATTTTTATACTCGAACTTTTTCATCATTTCCGGAACAATGTCGTTCAAATATGTTTCTTTTAATCTAGCCATCTTTAACAGTACCTCCTCTCTTTATTAGTCAATAACAGCGCCTGTTTTTTTGGCATAGCGAACTTTGTTATTGTCTTCTACTTTGAATCCAATACGGGTAACTTCGCCATTAACAACATACATAACATTGGATACATCGAAGAATGCTTCTTCTTCTACGATGCCGCCCTGTGGGTTGGACTGGTTTGGTTTAATGTGCATCTTTACTTTGTTGATGCCCTCAACCTTAACTTTAGAGCCTTTTACCTCAAGGACTTTTCCTTCTTTACCTTTATCTACACCGGCAATAACGCGAACGGTATCACCTTTTTTAATCTTTGATGTTGCCACTTAGGGACACCTCCTTATAATACTTCTGGTGCTAAGGACACAATCTTCATGAATTGTTTGTCTCTTAACTCTCTAGCTACCGGTCCGAAAATACGAGTTCCTTTTGGAGTCTTATCATCTTTGATGATTACTGCAGCGTTTTCATCAAAGCGGATATAAGATCCATCTGGACGACGAATTTCTTTTTTTGTACGAACTACAACAGCCTTTACAACATCACCTTTTTTAACAACTCCGCCTGGTGTTGCATCTTTAACCGTAGCAACGATGATATCGCCAACTGCCGCATATCTTCTAACAGAACCGCCAAGAACACGGATGCACAACAACTCTTTTGCTCCAGTGTTATCAGCAACTTTTAATCTGGTTTCCTGCTGTACCATAACACAAATACTCCTTTCATGAGTCTCATTATATTGGTTTTATTTAGCCTTTTCGATGATCTCAACAAGTCTCCATCTCTTGTCCTTAGACAGTGGTCTTGTCTCCATTACCTTAACTGTATCACCAATGTTGCACTCATTGTTCTCGTCATGAGCTTTTAATTTATAAGTTCTTTTTACGATTTTACCATAAAGTGGATGTTTTACATTGTCCAATACTGCTACAACGATTGTTTTGTCCATCTTGTTACTTACCACTTTACCTGTACGGGTTTTTCTCAGATTTCTTTCCACAACAAAATCCTCCTTTCCTAGTTAGCTGCTTTCTTTTCCTGAGCCATTGCTGTCTGAATACGAGCAATGTTTCTTCTAACTTCTTTAATTCTGCTTGTATTGTCAAGTTGGTTTGTTGCGTTCTGGAATCTTAAGTTAAAAAGTTCCTTCTTAGCAGCTACTAACTCATCATTCAGCTCTGCCAATGACATATCTGCTATTCCATTTAAAAATTCCTTACTCTTCACTGCCCGAACCTCCTTCTAAGTCTGCACGAGAAACGATCTTACATTTCAATGGCAACTTGTGCATTGCAAGACGAAGTGCTTCTCTTGCTGTTTCTTCTGGTACACCAGCAATCTCAAACATTACTCTTCCTGGTTTTACTACTGCAACCCAGTACTCCAGAGCACCTTTACCTTTACCCATTCGAGTTTCAGCAGGTGTCTTAGTAACCGGCTTATCAGGGAAAATCTTGATCCATACTTTACCGCCACGCTTTGTGTAACGAGTCATGGCGATACGGGCTGCCTCGATCTGATTGGAACGAATCCAACATGGCTCTGTTGCAACAAGACCAAATTCACCGTATGTGATTTTATTACCGCGCATTGCTTTTCCTTTCATGGAACCGCGGAACTGTTTACGACGTTTTACTCTTTTAGGCATTAACATTATTTATCGCTCCCTTCCTTTGAACTAGCCTTAGCTGGTTTTCCACCTTTGGTTGGAAGTACTTCACCATGATAGATCCAAGTTTTAACACCGATCTTACCATAAGTTGTGTTTGCTTCTGCGAAACCATAATCAATATCTGCACGAAGTGTCTGAAGTGGAATATTTCCTTCGCTGTAGAACTCTGTACGAGCCATATCAGCTCCACCAAGACGTCCGGAACAAGATGTTTTGATTCCTTTTGCGCCTGCTTTCATCGCTCTTCCCATGCAGGATTTCATTGCACGACGGAAAGAAATACGATTTTCAAGCTGCTGTGCGATATTCTCTGCTACTAACTGAGCATCGCTGTCCGGACGCTTAACTTCTTTGATATCTACAAGAACTTTCTTTGTAGAATACTTAGCAAGTTCACCTTTCAGTTTCTCGATCTCAGCACCGCCCTTACCAATAACAACACCTGGTTTAGCAGTATAAACTAAAACTTTAACGCGATCTGCAGATCTCTCAATCTCAATCTTAGAGATTCCTGCATGATACAATTTTTTCTTTAAAAATTCACGGATCTTATAATCTTCTACCAAGTTGTCTGAAAAGTTATCATCATCTGCAAACCATCTGGACTCCCAGTCTTTGATAACACCGACTCTTAAACCGTGTGGATTAACTTTTTGTCCCATCTTAATCTCCTTTCACTATCTTTCATTCAAGATGATTGTAATATGGCACATTCTCTTCTCGATGCGGTAAGCCATACCACGAGCTCTTGGTCTGATTCTCTTCATTGTTGTTGCTTTGTTTGCAAAGCACTCATCTACATAAAGATTTTCTGGGTTCATGCCATTGTTATTCTCAGCATTTGCAATTGCGGAATTCAGCAACTTTTTGATTACTGAAGACGCATATCTTGGGTTGTATTCCAAAATACCAAGTGCAGTCTGCACATCCTTGCCACGAATGGCATCCAATACAAATCCTGCCTTCTGTGCAGAGATTCTAGCATGTGACAACTTAGCATATGGTCTTGTATCTTTGTTCTGGTTTCTTTCTTTCTTGATCTGTGATCTATGTCCTTTAGCCACTTCTCAGAAACCTCCTTTCATACTATATCAAATACTTCACGATGCGGGGGCCAATGGCCCTTGCACCATTAACCTCTCTTCTCGTCTTTGCCATGTCCTTTGTAAGTTCTTGTAAGAACGAACTCACCAAGTTTGTGTCCTACCATATCTTCTGTAACATATACAGGTACATGTTTTCTTCCATCATGAACAGCAATGGTATGTCCTACCATGCTTGGGAAGATTGTAGAACGACGGGACCAGGTTTTAATTACAGATTTATCTCCTGACTCATTCATAGCGTCGATCTTCTTAAGAAGATGAGCGTCTGCGAAAGGTCCTTTTTTTAATGAACGTGCCATTTCACGCAACCTCCTTATTTACTTAAAGCTTTACCATCGCGTCTTCTGATGATCATCTTGTTAGACTGTTTGTTTTTCTTTCTAGTCTTATAACCAAGAGCAGGTTTACCCCAAGGTGTACATGGGCCTGGACGACCAACAGGAGCTCTACCTTCACCACCACCATGTGGATGGTCATTAGGGTTCATAACAGAACCAC
>OGDN01000275.1_pt1 | contig 107587 bp, 79 predicted proteins | sample 1570271 | NCBI WGS metagenome assembly OGDN01 (sample SAMEA4384481, study PRJEB24528) | human gut metagenome
TCCCATCAGGAAAAAAGGAAGGAGGTAGAGGCATGATTACAAAAATGAAGAAACTTACATTCCTGGTTTATTATAAGGAATACGAAGAATTCCTGAACAGCCTGCGCGAACTTGGCGTGGTTCACATTGTGGAAAAACAACAAGGTGCCGCCGACAATACCGAACTGCAAGAAAATATCCGCCTTTCAAACCGCTTGACAGCTACTCTGAAACTGCTTCAAAATCAGAAGCATGAGAAGAATGCTGTAATTGCAGCGGAAGGAGGAACTGCCGCTCGTGGTTTGCAGGTATTGGACGAAGTGGATGCTTTGCAGACAGAGCATGGCAAATTGTCTCAGCAACTGCAAGGTTATGCCAAGGAAAAGGAGGCATTGCAGGCATGGGGCAACTTTGATCCGGCAGGTGTCCGGAAGTTGAAAGATGCCGGCTATGTGATCGGTTTCTATAGCTGTTCGGAAGGAAACTATAAAGAAGAATGGGAGACGGAATACAATGCGATGATCATTAACCGTATTTCTTCCAAAGTGTTCTTTGTGACCGTCACCAAAGCCGGTCAGGAAGTAGATCTGGATGTAGAACAGGCCAAACTTCCCGCTTATTCGCTGGCACATCTTGAAACGTTGTATGATACAACGGAACAAGCTATTGAAGAGAACGAAAAGAAGCTGGTCGCACTTTCTGAAACAGATGTACCTTCCCTGAAGGCAGCTCTGAAGGAATTGCAGGGGCAGATTGAATTCTCTAAAGTAGTATTGAGTTCAGAACAGGCAGCCGGTGATAAACTGATGCTGGTTGAAGGATGGGCTCCTGCCTACAGTAAAGTAGAGATAGAGGCTTATCTGAACGATGCACATGTATATTATGAGATTACCGATCCGATGCCGGGTGATAATGTTCCTATTCGGCTGAATAACAAGGGATTCTTTGCCTGGTTTGAACCGATCTGTAAACTGTATATGCTTCCGAAGTATAACGAACTGGACTTGACACCGTTCTTTGCCCCGTTCTTTATGGTTTTCTTCGGGCTCTGTCTGGGAGATTCCGGATATGGACTTTTCCTGTTCCTCGGAGCTACGGCATACCGGTTGATGGCAAAGAAGGTGACTCCATCCATGAAGTCCATCCTGTCGCTGATACAAGTGCTGGCTGTTTCAACCTTCTTCTGCGGTTTGCTGACAGGTACATTCTTCGGAGCGAACATTTATGATCTGGACTGGCCTATTGTGCAACGTCTGAAACATGCGGTTCTGATGGACAACAACGATATGTTCCAGTTGTCACTGATCTTGGGTGCTATTCAGATTCTGTTCGGTATGGTACTCAAAGCGGTGAATCAGACAATTCAGTTTGGTTTCAAGTATGCAGTAGCGACAATCGGATGGATTATCCTGTTGGTTTCATTGGCTGTTTCGGCTTTGTTGCCGAACGTGCTGCCGATGGGAGGTACGGTGCATCTGGTTATTCTGGGTATCTCCGGTGCGATGATATTCCTCTATAATAGTCCGGGAAAGAACATCTTTATGAATATCGGGCTTGGGTTATGGGATTCATATAACATGGCTACCGGTCTGCTGGGGGATGTCCTGTCCTATGTTCGTCTGTTTGCCCTCGGACTTTCCGGAGGTATTCTGGCGGGAGTGTTCAACAGTCTGGCAGTAGGTATGAGTCCGGATAACGTGATAGCAGGTCCTATTGTAATGGTGCTGATCTTTGTGATCGGTCATGCCATCAATATGTTTATGAATGTGCTCGGTGCAATGGTTCACCCGATGCGTCTGACATTCGTGGAGTTCTTCAAGAACTCCGGTTATGAAGGAGGCGGCAAGGAATACAAGCCTTTTAGAAATTTAGAATAGAATATTGAGAAATAACAAGTTAAGAATTAAACAATAAAAATAGAATAAGATTATGGAAATGAATTTGTTTATTGCCTACATTGGCATCGCGGTTATGGTTGGTTTGTCAGGCATTGGTAGTGCTTACGGAGTAACTATTGCAGGTAACGCTGCTATCGGCGCATTGAAAAAGAATGATAGTGCATTCGGTAACTTCCTTGTATTGACAGCACTTCCGGGTACACAGGGTCTGTACGGTTTTGCCGGTTACTTTATGTTTCAGACTATCTTCGGTATTCTGACTCCGGAAATCACTGCGATCCAGGCATCAGCAGTTCTGGGTGCAGGTATTGCTTTGGGATTGGTTGCATTGTTCTCGGCTATCCGTCAGGGACAAGTTTGTGCAAACGGTATCGCAGCTATCGGTCAGGGACACAACGTGTTTAGTAATACATTGATTCTTGCCGTATTCCCGGAACTTTACGCTATCGTTGCTTTGGCTGCTACCTTCTTGATCGGTAGTGCACTCGCGTAAATTTTTCCGCAACGATATTTTTTAATAAAGATCTTTCAATCCCCTTGTGAATGCAGCTTTGCGTTTGCAAGGGGATATTCTTTTTTCATGCCGGACTAACCTTTCTTTCCTCTTATTAACTCATATTTTTCGCATAAAGTATTATTTTTCAAAGAATAATGCGTACTTTTGCACTCGCATACTAAAAAGAGTTTTAATATATTATATGGTAAAAGATTTATTAACCCCCGATTATATCTTCGAGTCCAGCTGGGAAGTATGTAATAAAGTGGGAGGGATATACACCGTATTGTCGACACGGGCGAATACTTTGCAGGAAAAATTCCGCGACAGAATTTTTTTCATAGGTCCTGATGTGTGGCAAGGAAAAGAGAACCCTCTATTCATCGAGTCGGATAATCTGTGCGCTGACTGGAAAAAGCACGCATTCAAAAACGATCATCTTTCCGTCCGTGTAGGACGATGGAATATACCCGGTGAACCCATTGTCATCCTTGTTGATTTCCAACCTTTTTTTGAACAGAAGAACGAAATTTACACAGAAATGTGGAATCGTTTTCAAGTAGACTCGTTGCACGCTTATGGCGATTACGACGAGGCTTCGATGTTTTCGTACGCTGCCGGAAAAGTAGTAGAGAGTTTCTACCGCTACAACCTGACAGAAACGGATAAGGTGGTATATCAGGCACATGAATGGATGACCGGAATGGGAGCACTTTATGTACAGGAAGCTGTCCCCGAAGTGGCTACTATTTTTACAACCCACGCTACTTCCATCGGACGTTCGATAGCCGGCAATCATAAGCCGCTGTATGACTATCTGTTTGCTTATAACGGCGACCAGATGGCGCAGGAACTGAATATGCAGTCAAAGCACTCTATTGAGAAGCAGACGGCGCATTATGTAGACTGTTTTACAACAGTAAGTGAAATCACGAATAATGAGTGCAAGGAATTGCTCGATAAACCGGCAGATGTAGTACTGATGAATGGTTTTGAGGACGATTTCGTACCTAAAGGCAGTACATTTACCGGAAAACGTAAACGTGCCCGCTCATTGATGTTGAACGTAGCCAATAAATTGTTGGGAACAAATCTGGATGACGATACGTTAATTATCGGTACCAGTGGTCGATATGAATTCAAGAACAAGGGTATTGATGTATTCCTGGAGTCATTGAACCGTCTGAACAGGGATAAAAAGCTCCATAAGAACGTATTGGCGTTTATCAATGTCCCCGGTTGGGTAGGAGATCCCCGTGAAGACTTGCAGGAACGTCTGAAAAGCAAAGAAAAATTTGATACACCGCTTGAAGTTCCTTTCATCACTCATTGGTTGCACAATATGACGCATGACCAAGTGCTGGATATGCTGAAATATTTGGGGATGGGCAACCGTCCCGATGATAAAGTAAAGGTGATTTTTGTGCCTTGCTATCTGGACGGGCGTGATGGTATCCTGAATAAAGAGTATTATGATATATTGCTGGGACAGGATTTGAGTGTATATGCTTCCTATTACGAACCGTGGGGATATACTCCGCTGGAAAGTGTAGCGTTCCGTGTGCCTACCATTACTACTGATCTGGCAGGTTTTGGTCTTTGGGTGAACAGCCTGAAGAATCAGCATGGTATCAATGATGGAGTGGAAGTGCTGCATCGTTCGGACTATAATGATTCGGAAGTGGCGGATGGCATCAAAGATACGATTACGCTGTTTGCAGATAAGTCGGAAAAAGAAGTGAAGGAGATCCGTAAGCATGCGGCAGATGTTGCAGAGCAGGCATTGTGGAAACACTTCATTCAATATTATTACGAGGCTTATGATATTGCCTTGCGCAATGCCATGAAGCGTCAGTTAGGCTAAAGAAATATTTTATTATCAATAAGTAAACAAAAAACATTATGAAAATTAAAGTTAGTAATGTGAATACTCCGAACTGGAAAGAGGTTACAGTGAAGTCACGTATCCCGGCTGAGTTGGAGAAATTGTCCGAGATTTCACGCAACATCTGGTGGGCATGGAATTTTGAAGCGACAGAACTGTTTAGAGATCTAGATCCGGAACTTTGGAAAGAATGTGGCCAGAACCCTGTGTTGTTGCTGGAACGTATGAGCTATGAGAAGCTGGAAGCGTTGGCAAAAGACAAGGTGATTCTGAGGAGAATGAATGATGTTTATACAAAATTCAGAGATTACATGGATGTGAAGCCGGATGAAAACCGTCCGTCTGTAGCTTATTTCAGCATGGAATATGGTTTGAGCAGCGTCCTGAAAATATATTCCGGTGGTCTGGGTGTATTGGCCGGTGACTACTTGAAAGAAGCTTCTGACAGCAATGTAGATCTTTGTGCGGTAGGTTTCCTGTATCGTTACGGTTACTTTACTCAGACGTTGTCTATGGATGGACAGCAGATTGCCAACTACGAAGCGCAGAACTTCGGCCAGCTTCCTATCGACCGTGTGATGGATGCGAATGGGCAGCCGATGGTGGTGGATGTTCCTTATCTGGATTATTATGTACATGCTAACGTATGGCGTGTAAATGTAGGACGTATTTCTTTGTATCTGTTGGATACAGATAATGAAATGAACAGCGAGTTCGACCGTCCTATTACTCATCAGCTTTATGGTGGCGACTGGGAAAACCGTCTGAAACAGGAAATCCTGTTGGGTATCGGTGGTATCCTGACACTGAAAGCATTGGGTATCAAAAAAGATGTTTATCATTGTAACGAAGGGCATGCTGCATTGATCAATGTGCAGCGTATCTGCGACTATGTAGCTACCGGACTGACATTCGATCAGTCTATCGAGCTGGTTCGCGCTTCTTCTCTTTATACAGTTCATACTCCGGTTCCTGCCGGTCACGACTACTTCGACGAAGGTTTGTTCGGTAAGTACATGGGTGGTTATCCTGCTAGAATGGGTATCAGCTGGGACGACCTGATGGATCTTGGACGTAACAATCCGGGTGACAAGGGTGAACGTTTCTGTATGTCGGTATTTGCCTGCAACACTTCCCAGGAAGTAAACGGTGTAAGCTGGCTGCACGGAAAAGTTTCTCAGGAGATGTTCTCTACTATCTGGAAAGGTTACTTCCCCGAAGAAATACATGTAGGTTATGTGACTAATGGTGTTCACTTCCCCACATGGAGTGCTACCGAATGGAAAGAACTGTACTTTAAATATTTCAACGAGAACTTCTGGTTCGACCAGTCGAATCCTAAGATTTGGGAAGCCATCTATAATGTACCCGATGAAGAGATCTGGAAGACTCGTATGACGATGAAGAATAAGTTGGTGGATTATATCCGCAAATCATTCCGTGATACATGGTTGAAAAATCAGGGAGATCCTTCGCGCATCGTTTCATTGATGGACAAGATTAACCCGAATGCGTTGCTGATTGGTTTCGGTCGTCGTTTCGCTACTTACAAACGTGCGCACCTGTTGTTTACTGACTTGGAACGTCTTTCTAAGATTGTGAACAACCCCGATTATCCGGTACAGTTCCTGTTTACAGGTAAGGCTCATCCGCACGATGGAGCAGGACAGGGTCTGATCAAACGTATTATCGAAATCTCCCGTCGTCCGGAATTCCTGGGTAAGATTATCTTCCTCGAAAACTACGATATGCAGTTGGCGCGTCGTCTGGTTTCAGGCGTTGATATCTGGTTGAACACTCCGACACGTCCGTTGGAAGCATCCGGTACATCAGGTGAAAAGGCTTTGATGAACGGTGTTGTCAACTTCTCTGTATTAGACGGATGGTGGCTGGAAGGCTACCGTGAAGGTGCAGGATGGGCGTTGACTGAAAAACGTACTTATCAGAATCAGGAACATCAGGATCAGTTGGATGCTGCTACTATCTACAGTATTCTTGAAACAGAAATCCTGCCGTTGTACTATGCTCGTAACAAGAAGGGCTACTCGGAAGGATGGATCAAGGTAGTGAAGAATTCTATCGCTCAGATTGCTCCTCACTATACAATGAAACGTCAGTTGGATGACTACTATAATAAATTCTACAACAAGTTGTCAAAACGCTTCCAGATGTTGTCTGCCGATGACAATGCAAAGGCAAAAGAAATTGCCGCATGGAAAGAAGAAGTAGTCTCTAAATGGGATTCTATCGAAATCGTATCTTGCGACAAGGTAGAAGAATTGAAAGCTGGTGATATCGAAAGCGGAAAAGAATATACTATTACTTACGTGATCGACGAAAAAGGCTTGAATGATGCTGTAGGACTTGAATTGGTTACTACTTATACCACTGCGGATGGCAAACAGCACGTTTACTCTGTAGAACCGTTTAGTGTGATCAAGAAAGAAGGCAACCTGTACACATTCCAGGTTAAACACAGCCTGTCAAATGCCGGTAGCTTCAAGGTGTCTTACCGTATGTTCCCGAAGAATCCGGAACTTCCGCACCGTCAGGACTTCTGTTACGTGCGTTGGTTTATCTGATAGCTTGACGGAGTAGGGAAGTGATGCTTCCCTGTTTGACGTCCCTATATAAAAGAAGCCCCTGCAATTCGAGCGGTCGAAATTGCAGGGGCTATCTTTTTATATCTCAATGTAACGGCGTGGATAAGATCAGTATCTTCGGCAAAAGTGCCTGTACTTGGATCTGATTAACCTACTGCGTTAACAGGAATAAGATACCTTGTTGGATGTTGTGCCATCCTATTGGCACAACTGTGCCAACGGCGTGGCATAACTGTGCCAACACGGTGGCACAAGTATGACAACGGTATGGCACAATTGTTACTTCATCAGGTGAAGTCTCTTATCAGCTTCATTTATTTGATTACTTCCGCTAACTTAGCTTGCAGACCTTCTCCGTGAAGACCACGGGCAATGATGGTACCGTCGCCGTCAATCAGCACAGTGTGAGGAATGCTGTTTACTGCATAAAGCTGTGCACCTTCGCTTTGCCAGAATTTCAGGTCGGACATTTGCGGCCAAGTCATATTCAGTTTTTTGATCGATTCTTTCCATGCGGCACCGTCTTGGTCGAGCGATACGCCAACGATTTCGAAGTTTTTGCCTTTGTATTGAGCGTAAGCTTCTACAAGATTAGGCATTTCACGACGGCAAGGACCACACCAGCTAGCCCAGAAGTCAACCAGTACCACTTTGCCTTTGCCTGCGTAATCAGACAGTTTCACAGTTTTGCCTTCCGGAGTCTGCATTTCAAAATCTACGAATTTAGTACCTACAGCAGTCTTTTTCTGTTTCTCAGTCTGCTCTTTTACTTTTATGATTGTTTCATCATTCTGGAAGTTTGCCGGAATCTGTTCCAACAAAGCAGCATTCTCTTCAGTAGAGTTATTGTAGAAAGTCTGTTTGAACAAGAACACACCTACCGGATTGGTGATGTTTTTCTGTACTCCTTCTTTGATTACTTTATCGTATTCTTCTTCCAGCTGTGCACCTTCTTTTTGTTTGGCTTCTTTCTGCTCGTCACTTAAAGAAGAGTCGCCCATCGCTTCGTAGATGGCGTTCATCTTTTTGCTGATATCATTGATTTGAGTTCTGATAGCCTGGTAAGCGTCATTGTTTGAAGTACCGGTTGCAGAATCATTATCCTTTGTCAGAGCAATGTTTATTTTACCGTTTTCGAGGAAGAAATCAATCATAAGCGGTTCTCCGTTTACTTCGCAAGTGACATAACGGTTTACTACAGAATCCTGCGTGCCTTCAAAGGTAAAAGTACCTTTAGAGATGACTGCGGTATCTAGTTTAGTAAGATTTCTGCCTGTTGCTTCCTGAAGGTAAACAGTGTCGCCGTCGGTAGCGCCTTCTACTGTACCTGTGATAACGTATCCGGCTTTGTTTCCGGTACAAGCTACCATGCCCAACGCTGCCGCCGCAATAACTAAATAAGTTAACTTTTTCATGCTTTTGTAAAATTAGTGAATAAATATTTATGCAAAGATAGATTTTTTTTCTGTCTGCCATCGAAAAACACTGTTATATTAGATTAACACGTAGGTGGAAATCGCAGAAATGTGTACCTTTGCAGCCCAAACTTTAGTATGAATATGCAAGAAGACAAATCCATCATTGAGGTTAGCCATGTCTCGAAGTTTTTTGGCGACAAGACAGCATTGGATGATGTAACTCTGAACGTGAAAAAGGGCGAGTTTGTAACGATTCTCGGTCCTTCCGGTTGCGGAAAAACGACATTGTTGCGTCTCATTGCCGGTTTTCAGACAGCTTCGGAAGGCGAAATCCGAATTTCGGGTAAGGAAATCACACAGACTCCTCCCCACAAACGTCCGGTGAACACGGTATTCCAGAAATATGCTCTGTTCCCGCATTTGAATGTATACGACAATATTGCTTTTGGGCTGAAGCTGAAAAAGACGCCGAAACAGACGATCGGCAAGAAGGTGAAAGCCGCTTTGAAGATGGTTGGTATGACAGATTACGAGTATCGGGATGTCGATTCTCTTTCCGGTGGCCAGCAGCAGCGTGTAGCTATTGCCCGGGCGATTGTCAATGAGCCGGAAGTGTTACTGCTCGATGAACCATTGGCTGCGCTCGACCTGAAAATGCGTAAGGATATGCAGATGGAATTGAAAGAAATGCATAAATCTCTGGGCATTACCTTCGTATACGTGACTCATGATCAGGAGGAGGCACTGACGTTGAGTGATACAATCGTTGTGATGAGTGAAGGAAAGATTCAGCAGATCGGTACGCCGATTGATATCTACAATGAGCCGATCAATTCATTTGTGGCTGATTTTATCGGAGAGAGTAATATTCTCAACGGAACGATGATTCATGATAAACTGGTACGCTTCTGCGGTACGGAATTTGAATGTGTGGACGAAGGCTTTGGCGAAAATACTCCGGTGGACGTAGTGATCCGACCGGAAGACCTTTATATCTTTCCGGTTTCGGATATGGCACAGCTGACCGGTGTGGTACAGACTTCGATCTTCAAAGGAGTGCACTACGAAATGACCGTGCTTTGCGGTGGATATGAATTTCTGGTTCAGGATTATCATCATTTCGAAGTCGGTGCAGAGGTCGGTCTGCTGGTGAAGCCGTTCGATATCCATATCATGAAGAAAGAACGTGTATGCAATACGTTTGAAGGTAAGTTGCAGGATGCTACTCATGTAGAGTTTCTGGGCTGTACGTTCGAATGTGCTTCTGTGGAAGGTCTGGAATCCGGAGCAGATGTCAAGGTAGAAGTGGACTTTGATAAAGTGATCCTTCAGGATAACGAAGAAGACGGTACGTTGACGGGAGAAGTGAAGTTTATCCTTTATAAAGGAGACCACTACCATCTGACCGTATGGTCTGACTGGGACGAGAATGTGTTTGTAGATACGAATGATGTCTGGGATGACGGAGACCGTGTGGGTATTACTATCCCTCCGGATGCGATTCGTGTAATTAAAATAACCGATTAACAGGAAAGGAAGTGAATAAGAAGTTTATAGTATTTTTGTCATCACGTAAGAGCTGGACTCTTCCTTACATTATTTTCTCGGCGATCTTTGTGGTCATACCGTTGCTTCTGATTGTCGTGTATGCGTTTACCGATGATAACGGTCATCTGACACTCGCCAATTTTCAAAAGTTCTTCGAACATCCCGAAGCCATCAATACCTTCGTCTATTCCATAGGTATTGCCATTATTACTACTCTTATCTGTATCCTGCTGGGATATCCCGCAGCCTGGATATTAAGCAACAGCAAGTTGAACCGTTCCAAAACGATGGTTGTACTGTTTATTCTGCCTATGTGGGTGAATATACTGGTGCGTACCCTTGCCACTGTCGCCTTGTTCGATTTCTTCAGCGTTCCGCTGGGAGAAGGGGCGTTGATATTCGGTATGGTCTACAACTTTATTCCTTTTATGATCTATCCCATTTATAATACCTTGCAGAAGATGGATCATAGCTATATTGAGGCGGCACAGGATTTGGGAGCCAATCCGGTACAAGTCTTTTTCAAGGCAGTTCTTCCGCTTTCCATGCCGGGAGTGATGAGCGGCATCATGATGGTGTTTATGCCGACCATTTCGACATTCGCCATTGCCGAACTGTTGACGATGAACAACATCAAGTTGTTTGGTACTACCATTCAGGAAAATATCAATAACAGTATGTGGAACTATGGAGCGGCGCTTTCGCTGATCATGTTGTTGCTGATAGCTGCTACTTCACTGTTCAGCACTGATGATAAGGACAATACTAACGAAGGAGGAGGCTTATGGTAAAGAAGATATTCGCGCAGACTTACTTGTGGATATTGCTGTTGTTGCTGTATTCCCCTATTGTGATTATTGTGATCTATTCCTTTACCGAAGCCAAAGTATTAGGTAACTGGACCGGATTTTCCACCAGACTTTATTCATCGCTTTTTAATACAGGTGCCCATCACTCTCTGATGAACGCCCTGATCAATACCATTACCATCGCGTTGCTGGCGGCCACTGCATCTACCTTGCTGGGCAGCATTGCCGCTATCGGTATCTTTAATTTAAAGGCACGTTCGCGCAAGGCGATTGGCTTTGTGAACAGTATTCCTATTCTGAACGGTGATATTATAACCGGTATATCGCTTTTCCTTTTATTCGTATCTTTGGGAATCACGCAAGGATATACGACGGTAGTACTGGCGCATATCACCTTTTGTACTCCCTACGTCGTATTAAGCGTGCTGCCACGTCTGAAACAGATGAATCCGAACATTTATGAAGCAGCCCTCGACTTGGGAGCCACTCCTATGCAGGCATTGCGGAAAGTGATCATTCCGGAGATTCGTCCGGGAATGATCAGCGGTTTTATGCTTGCTCTGACGCTGTCAATCGATGATTTTGCCGTCACTGTATTTACGATCGGCAATCAAGGGCTGGAAACACTTTCCACCTATATTTATGCCGATGCCCGCAAAGGAGGTCTGACTCCGGAGCTCCGTCCGCTGTCCGCTATTATTTTTGTGGTGGTGCTGGCATTGCTCATAGTGATTAATTACCGTGCCGGAAAAACGAAGAAGAAAGATTAATGAACATGTGCTGCTACGTAAATAAAATGAAAAGAATAGTTTCTGTTATCCTGTTTTTACTGGTCCTGGCCGGTTCTCTGAGCAGTTGTTACAATTCCGGTGAGCCACGCGAGAGAGTCCTTAAAATCTATAACTGGGCAGATTATATAGGCGAGGGGGTACTCGAAGACTTTCAGGCATACTATAAAGAACAGACAGGCGAAAATATCCGCATCGTTTATCAGACATTTGATATCAACGAGATCATGTTGACGAAGATCGAAAAGGGGCATGAGGATTTTGATGTGGTTTGTCCGTCGGAATATATCATTGAGCGAATGCTGAAAAAGCATCTGCTACTGCCCATTGACACCACTTTTGCCCATTCTCCCAACTACATGAACAATGTGGCGCCGTTTATCCGTGAACAGATTAATAAGCTGAGTCAGCCGGGTGAAGAAGCGAGCCGCTATGCGGTCTGCTATATGTGGGGAACGGCGGGAATCCTGTATAATCGGGCGTTTGTTCCCGATTCCGATGCTTCCTCTTGGGAATGTCTCTGGGACAAGAAATATGCAGGCAAGATTTTGATGAAAGACAGTTACCGGGATGCCTACGGAACAGCTGTTATCTATGCCCATGCCAAAGAGCTGGAAGAGGGAACCATGACGGTGGAGGACCTGATGAACGACTACTCGCCGCGTGCTATGGAGGTAGCCGAGAAGTATCTGAAAGCGATGAAACCGAATATTGCCGGATGGGAAGCGGACTTCGGCAAAGAGATGATGACGAAGAATAAAGCATGGCTGAACATGACTTGGAGCGGTGATGCGATCTGGGCAATTGAAGAGGCGAATGCAGTGGGAGTAGATCTTGATTATGTAGTTCCGAAGGAGGGCAGCAATATCTGGTACGATGGTTGGGTGATTCCTAAGTATGCGAAGAATCCGGTGGCTGCCAGTTACTTTATCAACTTTATGTGCCGTCCGGACATTGCGTTACGGAATATGGACTTCTGCGGATATGTGAGTTCTATCGCTACTCCGGAGATTCTGGAAGAGAAAGTAGATACGACTTTGGATTATTACGCCGATTTGAGTTATTTCTTTGGCCCGGATGCCGACAGCATACAGATTGACAAGATTCAATATCCCGACCGTAAAGTAGTGGAACGTTGCGCTATGATTCGCGACTTCGGAGATAAAACCAAAGAAGTGCTGGATATCTGGTCGCGCATAAAAGGCGACAATCTGGGGGTAGGAATTACTATTCTGATTTTTGTAGTGGTAGCCTTGATGAGCGGGTGGATGATTTATAAGAGATGGCAGCGTTACAATCGTCGGAAACAACAGAACCGCAGAAGCAGAAGAAAGAGAAAAAAGAATGTGAAGCGGTAAGCTAAAACACCCGGTAGTAAGCGGTGGATGATAAACGGATGATACGGTTGGAACCGGGCATCGTTTGTCATCCACCGTTTTTTATCCTGCTCTTTTCATGGAACGGATGATGTCTTTCGTCTCTTTGTCTACACGCAGAGATTCAATGATTTTCTGCAATGATTTATTGTAGGTCCAGTTATCCAGCCTGCTCTGTTGGAGATACTTCATTGTTTTATCCGGAAATTTAATGAAGCAGATGGAGATCATCCATGCCATTGCCATACGTGAATAGTAGGCCCCGTGTGTAAATCGGTCGGCATATGCCAGCAATGAATCGATATGCTCCTCATCTACATAATGAAACAGCATCACGATTCCGAACCGGAGCGGATACTCTTCTTTTGATTCCAGATAAGGCTGGACAAACTGCCATATCGTTTCTTTTCCTTTCCGTGCCGCTGTCTTCAGTTCACCGGAGAAAATGTCGCATACAGCCCAGTTATTGATTCGCGGGACGAAGAGGCGAATGTATTTGATTCGTTCTTCCGGTTCCATCTTGGCACGTCCGATCACCATTCCCTGTAGCATTGTCTCTTCGTAATACAGCGTATCGGTTGCCTCGACGAACGTGCGCCAGTCTTCTTTCTTGGCTATTTCTTTAGCCATTACTCTGAGTTGCGGGATACGTACGCCGAGAATATTATCGGCACCGGGAATTAAAGAAGAATGAAATTCCCTGTATGTAGGGTCTTCCAGCGTTTTCAGCTCGTTTCGGACGTTTTCTGTTGTTGTCATTAGAGTAGATTTATTATTTATGCAAATATAAAAAAAGAGTGTGGTTTCTTTATGCAGCCACACTCTCTTTTGTCTTTTATTCTATAAATAATGAAGCAGTCACCCTATTTCTTAGTCATATCAAAAGAAAATGTGGTAGCCGGAAATGTATCAAATACTTCTTCGTTTACCGTAACTTCCGTTGCCTGAATAGCAAACGTTAGTTTCTGCCCTTCGTAAGCGTATTTGCCTTTCTCGTCTGCTTTGATTGTTACTTTCACGGTGAGTTTGGGAGTCTCTTCTTCTCCTTCTGCTTTTACTAACGGCTGGTCCATTGCGATTTCCAATACTAAAGGTTCAGGTGAAAGTTGAAGCAAGATGTTATCTTTGTTGTCGTTGAAAGCTGCCTGATAAGGGATTTTGTATTCTATATCTCCCACAGCTTTAATGATGGCTTCGGCAGCGTCCGGATCTGTGATAATACTTTTGATCAGATCATCTACCGGAAATTTGCTGATTAAAATATGGTTATCTTTCAATTCGGCATTTACGGTGACTCCTTCCTCTGTTTCATTCCCTGTACTTTCCAGGGGAGCAACAGATGTTGTCTGCATTTTACCGGAGTAGGTTCCTTCTACATCTTTGATGGAATATACCGGAATATTTTCGTCATCATCACTACTACAGGAACTAAAGGTGCTTGCCAGCCCCAACGCCATTACCAATAAAACAAAACGACTAAGACAACATACTTTTTTCATTTCAGTTAAAGTTTTCATACTGTTAAACAAATTAGATTATTAATTCTCAAAATTAAGGTGTACGTACATAGAGTAAATACCGGAAATCACGGAATACTGCATCATGAAAATAAAAAAGAAAAAGGTACTCCCGCCGATTTCTCCGTCTAAATCGTGCTGGAGTACCTTCAGACCTGTTTTTAAATGTCTGTTTTATTCAGAATATTTTTTTCTGATTGACTCTCTTGGAGTAATTCCGAAGTATTCTTTATACCTGTTGCGGAAGTTTTTCAGATCTTTCAGCCCAATCATTTCCGGTATTATGCTGACCGGATACTTTCCGCTTTCCAATAACTCGTGTGCCTTCTCCATGCGAATGGCTTCGATGAAGACGTTGGGAGCTTCACCGGTCAGTGACTTCCATTTGTTATAGAATTTGGTTCTACTCATTCCCAGGTGTGAAGCTATTTCATCTATTGTCAGATCTTCCTTCTCTATGCGCTCCAGAACATAATCTTTTGCTTCATCAATCAGTGACTTCCTGACATCTTCAAGAGTCTCCATGTCGGTCTCGGCAGACTGTACCTTCAAGAATTGTTCTCCGAACACTTTGTGGAGGAATGCTTTTCTCAAAAGGCGGCTGTTTCTGATAAGAACGGAAATCTCTATCTTTAAATCTTCCACGTGAAAGGGGATGTGCATAAATGTATCTGCTAATGAAGCTTCCCTTTTGTTGCGTTGATCCACATCGATATGCGATCCGTAAAGAATAACCGGTATGATCGATGTCTCTTTAGAAGTCTTCAATCTTGAAGAAAGTTCATCACCACCCATTCCATGCAGCACTGTATCACATATCAGCAGGTCCGGATGTTCTTTTTTTATACACGCCAATGCATCCTGTCCATTATTAAAGCTTCTTACTATATATTTCTCCGACAGACATGTTTCCAGATAAAACCTGAAATCGTCATTACTATCCGCCAAAACTACGATCGGTCGGGACGAACTTCTTTTCTGCGTACCTTTGTGGAATAAAGCATCGATTTTTTCCTCTTCCACATTCTTTTCGATGTGAACAAAAGTGTGTCCGGATGCGTTCTCACATAAACATTTCACAGGAAAGCGTAATGCGATAGTCTGGCATGAATGGTTAACCAGTATTTCTCCGTTACATAGCTCAATCAGCCTTTTGCATAGAGTGCTTTTGGCGAAATGATATCTGGATTCCGTTTTCTGTTTAAGAAGATGCTTTGTAGAACATTTGTAACACTTCATCAGATTGCTGCTTTCGGTATGAGTAGTGCTGATTTCCCAATATTTGTTGCATAAAGATGCATTTAAAGTAATGTTTTTTGATGACTCAGAATGATCTATTACATTCTTGATAAACTTCTCAATAACGGGAGAAATTTTACTTTTATCTATCCATACGCTGGCATATTTAAACTCCGTCCGGATTTCTAATTTTACTTGTTTACTTGTCGCATGATCTTGTAGAGAAGAAATTCTGCTATTAAGGAAATTTCCTAGTTCATATTCTGCAAAATTCATTCTTTTGGAATAAATGAATAGTTGTTTCATATCCATTAGCCTGGCTAAATGTTCGTTGAGGCAATCTATGTTGCGGATGGCCAATGACAGATCCTTTTTGATACTGTCAGGACAATCATTGTTGCAGGCTGACTTCAGCGGAGTATGAAGTGACGTGACCGGAGTACGGATATTCTGGAAAGAATCTATAAAGTATTGATTTTCTTCTTTTAAGAAAGCGATTTCTTTCTTCATGGTAGACGTGTGGAATACGAACCAATACAATAAAAACACTCCTGCTACCGAAAATAAAATTGAGAATAATTCATTTTGAGTAGTTATAACTGTGAATATGGAAGCGGATAATGACGTTATAATTAAATATTTCATATTTATTTGTTTTATAGTAACGTCACTTGGTGAAATCGGTCTATTCCTCCTGTCTGAGTTTAAAACGAAAAATGCACAGTATTATAGTCTTATGATTGTATATCAATAAGTTCAAATAACATGATCTCAAAATTAGTTGTTCTTTGAAGGTTGATAATGGGAATGTGTAGTATATATGTAGAGTTTTAATTCTAATGCTTAAACTCTTTCTAAAGGAATGGTGATTTTCCTCCAAGTAACAATAATTATTTGATTGTTTTTTATTGATTATATATGTTGAATAGTTTATTCGAAGTATGGCAGGATAGGAGGTGGTCTTGTCTTGTGTTGGGTACTTTTGGAATATTTTCCATTAAGTACCAATTTAGATTTTCTCATTTGTAGGTAATAGGATAATATATACGCATTTTTTCACAATAAAATATTGCTTGCTTTAAGGAGGTAAATATACATCTTAGTTATAAAAAATTGATATAATATTTGATTAAAAATGAATACTTATCACTTTTGGTGTTATATTTGCGATAAAAGGGATGAAAAACTTGTATATTTTTAATACAATGTTATATTTATTGTTCTATGAAAAATATGGGTAATCGTAATGAATGGTATACCTGTAATTAAAATAGTGTTAAAATAGAAGGCAGTAGGACCGAAGCTACTATTGAACCCTTTGTTTGCAAATTGGCGATGAGTGCCGATAAAGTAGATTTTAGTGAGGTCGTTCTAAAAAGTATACTTGATAAATAGGTATAATGCTGTGCATGTTTTCCTATATTTATCAGGTTCATTTGAAGTATTCTACTGTATGAATTAAAGAGTTTTGGTTATCTATTAATGGTTTAGTGTTTATGTTTTATCCTGTTACAGTTGTATATCTATTGGGATGCACAACAGTAACCGGGTTGTAGCATAAGCCTGTCTGCCCGGTTGCTCAACTGTAACTTCATAGTCTCTTTATGATTGGATAGGGGATGCGAAGAAAAAGTGCAGTTTGGGTTGGATAAAAGGTGAAAAGTATATAGATGTTTTTTGTAAACTTATAGAAAAAAGAATGCTTTTTGAGGGTTAAGGTATTGATTAGTAGTGCTGTGACATTTTTGTTTCTCCCCTTATAATAATTAGATTAGATACAAAAATGTCGCGGCATTAATTTGATAATCCTCGGTTGCTACTTCTCTTCTCTCTTGCCCGTTACTTTCCCACCAGTTAATTGTATGAGCGTTGGAAGAGTAAGTAGCTTCCGGAGGATATATTATTGGGTAAATGTTGTATGAATGATTCTTCACATGTTTCCTTCACTAAAAGAAACATGTGAAGAATACATTACTCTCTCACTTTAAATTACTTCTCCCTCTTTTGTTGAAAGAGGGGGAAGTGTATTTTAATACTTCATCAAGTATGATGCTTTAAAGCCTTTGATTAATAATTCTTTGGATAAGAATTACCGTCATAAGTACAAGTAGACTTGAAAGCTCCTTTTGCAACACCATTCAATACGCTTACGATATTGTTTGCTCTAAGGTCATAGTAACCGATAGCACCATAACCTTTGCTTGCAACTTGCCCTGAATAAAGTTGAGCACTAGCAGCAGACGGAGCACTATTCAGATTAATGGTATAAGGTGCAAATTTACTATTCGGCATACCAAAACCTGTACCCCATGATGGATAGTTGAAGAATGCGTAAATGCCATAGTCAATATAGCTATTAACTCCTGTAAGTTCACTTGCGTAGCCATAATTGAATGCAGTAATCGTCTTACCTGGCATTTTGTTGTGGAGCGCAGTAATCAAATTGGAGAAAGAGCCTGTACTTCCAGATGGATAACCATTTCTACCGTATTCAGCCCATTCGTCGTCAAAGTCTACACCATCTAATCCATATTGGCTAACAGCATTGGCAACGGCAGTAGCAAACTGCTCAGTCTGAGCTGAATTCATGTTTGCGAATCCGAGTCCTGTATGGTCACCTAATAAACCGAGTAAAACTTTGATACCTTTGTCTTGAAGAGGCTTAATCAGAGTGTCTTTGTGGTCCAAAATGTACTGTACATTTGGATTGTTATATAAAGTAGCGTCTGAGCCTACACCTCTTATGTTGGCAGCGAACAGAATTACATAATCGAAAAATGGAGCATCATCCATAATATATGACCCTGCATTAAGAGGGTTGATATCATTTACTTCAATATAAACGATGTTTTTAATGCCTGTGGCTGAACGGGTGACTACTTCAGATTGATTATTATCTGATTGATTTACTGGCATTTCTTCTTGTGAGCATGCGCAAAATGCAAATATAGCGATAGATGACGCTAAAATTTTATACAAGTTTTTCATAATGTAAATTTTAAAATTGATTTAATGATTTTTCTTTTCTTATAATCAATGCGGAAGACATGTCTTTGGCATTGATAGGATACCTGTTTGGTGGAAGTTCCTCCTTCATTGTCTGCTTTTTTATGTGTAAATATTCAGCATCTCTTTTCTCTGTTTGTCCATATTCACAGATGCTTTATAAATATGAATGTTATATTTTAATAATCTTTAGGCATGAGAGGATCATGTATACTAAGGTATTGGTTATTGTTTGGAGAGTTAATACCTGTTACAAAATATTCCTTTTCCATATCACATAAGTTACAGACAGCGCCATAAGACATATAAAACGGTGCATAAGGTTCCGTTCCTGCAGCAACATAGTCAACTCTATTTACTACAAATACATGATTTATTCCAGCGGTTATCATTGGTGAGGGTTGAGTAAACATTTCTATCACTTGATCTAAAATATTTGCTTGCTCACTTGACATATGTATATCAGTGTTTAAAGCTCCCCATTTTTCTTTGTTTAATCCTGCAATAGGGTGTGTCCATTTCCCAGAGTTATCCCAAGGATCAATAATTGTGTTTAATTGATCACACCAAGCATAATCTACAAGTTCTCCTAATTTCAAATCAGTTTCATTATTAGTGATCCCTTCCGGAGATTCAGAAGTTTGTGTATAGGTTATGATCTTGTTTCCTAGCTTATCTCGTAGAGATGCTACGAATTTGCATAGATTGTTTGAGTAATTAATGTTTTCATTACTTTCTTCATAGGAAAAATTAGCATCATATAGATTGACTCCATCTAAATGATATATATCAATCACTTGTTTTATTCTTTCTACAAATATCATCATTTCTTTTTCTCCCAAATTGGAAAAACCAATTCCTTCTCCCGCTCCCTTAATGGCAAGGCAAACTTTGTGGTCTAACTGTTGCAATGGAACGATGTACTTTTCACGTTTCTTTAGTACGTATGCCAGATCATCTTTTAGATATAAGGATGGCAACAGATTATCGTCTGCCTTGACGGTAGCGAACTGTAGGTTGATTATATCGAATGGATTGTAGTAATCTACTTCTGGTGATGAAAGAGACATAGATTCAAAATAGAGTTTGTTGAGCAGTAGAGGATTGGTGAATTCGGGATCTACCCCTGCTATCTGAATGAAGTTTTTCTTTATAGCGTTATATTCGGCAGGAGCCATTCCCCATACATTAATTATATAATATAATGTTTTGCGTTCACTAGACATGGCCGGGGAACTATTGTTCTCTTCTACTGTCAGAGGGAGCACATAAATAACAGAATCTTCTATGGCTTCATCATATTTGAAGGCAATAGAGACAGAGTTTGACTGCTGTTCTCCTTTCTCTATTGTCATTTTTCCACTGTTACCTAAATCTACGTATTCTGTAGGATACAGAGGGTAACTCGTTCCGTGCTTCGAATTGAAGTCCAGTACTTTGGATTCGTCTACTTTTACGGTATAATTTCCTGTCTGTGAAGCCGGTTCTGTTAAGCTGATGTGAAATTGATCGCTCAAACTGGCATGGTCCATGTTTATCTGCGGGTTTTCCATCGCATAATTATCGCTTTGTAATATACCCATAGAAAGACCTATACCTCCGGTTTCGGGGAATGTACCGGCGTCGATAGTAAGATCGTTATTTTCGCAGGCAGTCCCAATAAAACCTGCCGCAAATGCTAGAATCAGTATATGTTTCAATATTTGTTTCATATTTTGATTTTTATAAGTTTCTCATTTCTAATCTTCCCTATTCACTTGCGGAACTTCTATGCCGCTTGGCCATAGTTCCTCATTTTTTACATCATATTCTTCTTTACTATTGAAATCTTTCCAATAACGAACAATGTGTGCATCGTTATGATATTTGGAGTAGTCCTTGATATCATTGCCGCTTCCTTCATTGAATTTCCAGTAAGCAGCGAGGTGTGCTTCATTTTCCGGATCTTCAATGTCGTACATGTTTTTCCAGATTTCCTGTTGTGTACGTGCTACATCCCAGATACGTGCCTCACAGACATTACCGTTAAGTTGACGGTCGATAAGCCAGCGGTCATTATAAGAACGTCCTATGTAGAAAAGCCAGTCACCGTCGCTTGCACCGGGAAAACTTTCCTGTTTGCGGTTGGCAAGTTTTATTTCAGAGAATTCGCTGTTGCCATAGTTAGTGCTTCGGCTTTGTTCTTTTCCATTGACATAGAAAATAATTGTTTTGGTGGCAATGTCGTACGTTAGTGCGAGATGGTACCATTCATTTTCTTTCAGTAATTTGGCTTTGTTGGCTTCGGGGAACTTTCCTGCCGGAGTCTGTATCTGCAACTGTTGACGTGGGAAGCCTGCATCGCCTGCCCGGAAACAGAAATATTGCTCGATACCCATCAGACTGGAAATGTCTGTATTGGCTTCGTCGAAATTGGATATTCGGGCGATTATTTCAAAAGTGACAGCCTTCAAATTGTTCAGATGAGCAGCATTGCCGGCAGGTTCTGTTCCCCATTTGGGTACATAGAATCCGGGAACTTCCACATAGCAATAGCGTAAGTCAACAGCGGTAGTGATGGCACTGGAGCGTTTCACTATATACCAGTAGGTGGTGGAACCATCCAATAGGCCTACACCTTGTGCAGAGTTGAGAGACACAGGGCAGAGGTATGCCTTATCAATTTCCAATTCTGTCAGGTTTTCAAAATAAATATGTAACGGAGCAGAATTGATTTTGCCTGCGCGTATTGTCATCTCGTTGCTCTCCAATCGGTAATGTTTGGCCGGCAATATATCATAGCTGGTATTGTTGCGTGAGTTGTAGACTTCTACTTGTGAAGGGTCAACTGCTACGTTGACCGTAACATCAGTGCCGGCGGGATATGCCAGCCGGGCTGTGAAGCTCTTTTCACGCTGAATAATCGTTTTGTTGAATGTCATAGTCTCCGACGTTTTACTTTCGGCTACACTTAAATAGACACCGTTGTCGAAGGGGGCGCTTTTACTATAATCGGCATTGTCGCAAGCAGTGGCAGCAAGTAACAACATGAAAATTGCGAATCGTACTTTTTGCTTTTTCATCATAGATTCCTCCTGTGTTTATTTTAAAGGTGAAGGGTTTAAAGTCTGTATGGCACCACGTGTCTCCTTATAGGTGATGTCAGCGTGTGAATAATCTGCAGCGACATTCTGTATCATTAAGCCGCCGATAGGCCCGCAATCTATTACCTGTATGGCGAAGAAAGGCACTTGTGAGACAAGCTCATCATTATTGTCCGTAGTCATTAACTCCGGATCTCCGGTAATGAGCAGTCTGTCCGAGGGAATACCTGCATAATAGATAGCTTCATTAATCAGGAGACGTAACTGGCTGGCATTTTTAGAGGACGTAGTATTGAGTACGTAGCGGGTGAATACATCCCGGTTCGCTTCGGGAATAAAAAGTGGGTTACTTTCCAGAAAAAAGATTTTTCCATTTTTTGCTAACGGTGTAATCTTGTCAAGCAGTAACTGACGCATCTCGGCTATACTTGCATTGACTGCTGCGTTATTACCAAGTCCGATGTCGCCGGTGTAGGAGATTGAAGCTCCGTCAAGCCCATTGTCGGTAATGGCAGATACCATTTGCTCTAAAGCGGGAGCCAGAAGTGTTTTGATTTCTTGTCCCGAACTTTCTGCGTTCTCTTTGATGCTAGTCAGATCGAAACTGAAAAGAACCTTTGTTGCAAAATTGGTCTGCAATGCAGGAATGTCTTCTAAATCAGCAGAATTAAGTGTTGCCGCATTCTCCAGAATGACGGCATCAATGCTATCCGGCATTGAACGAAGAAAGTCTTTTTCTCCGTCTCCGCTATGTCCATTGTCGAAGCGTACACATACGGCATAGTGTTTGCGACTTTTATAGTTGCGAACGGCTTGTGTGTAGCGGGCATATAGTTCAGGGTTCTGACCATCGGGGGTAGTTACTCCGTAGTCCACCTGTTCCGTTTCGGTCCAATCGTCACATGATGTCCATAGACATCCTGCACCAATCGTGAGGGTGACGACGGTAAGGAAACTGAATATAAGGTTTTTATTTTTCATATTATCTTAGTTTTTAAAGATTCTTACTTGTTTGCTTTACGATCCCACCATACATGAGTGCCACCGGTATCTCCTCCCTGATTATTACTGCTTTCCTTTATCAATACATCAATAGCATTGTTAAGGTGGAGGGAATTCTGAGTATATTCTTCATTGGGATACATGAGTCGGCGCATACCGGCTTCAGTACTGACATTGCGGCCTTTATTCACGACAACAGGCAATAATTTGGGATATCCGGTACGCCTGTGCTCGCTCCATGCTTCAATGCCGTTAGGGAAAAGTGCAATCCACTTTTGGGTAATGATACGTTCCAGATTCTCTTCGAATGCCTGTTCTCCCATTTCATTCCATTTTACCGTAATATTGGCAGGAGTACCTGTGCTATACGAACCTAGCGGGTCAGTATAGCCACTTGGAGAAGCTATTGAATTCAGGTAGTCTTCTGCTCCGCTGGCTCCATGTTCTTCGAAAGAAAGCTTAACACCCGCTTCGTAGAAATCTTTGGCTTCACCGCCCATATTCCATTTGCGTAATGCGCCTTCGGCTCGCAGGAATGCTACTTCGGAGGCAGTCATCCATACATAAGGATCGCTGACGGTCATCAAACGATTGGAGTAAGATGTTATCATGTCGTCATCTGAAAATGGTGAATTTATACCGATACGCATACCGTAATAACCTTCCTGATCGTTATTCTTCACCTTGGTAAAATATTTGTCCCGACGTGGGTCTGCATAACCATTCATGTAACAGATGATATCGGCTCCTACACGATAATCTTTCCAATCATTAAAGCAGAGTGCTGAGCGGTTTTCTGCTACATGGAATAAGGCATTGTCGTCGTTCTTTTCGATCACTCCTGCCGCTACGGCTTTCTCTGCGATGCTTTGAGCGTCAGCGGCCATGTCGGTATAACACAGGCGCATGGCCATGCGTAGTTGTAGTGAATGGAGAAAAAGACGCCATTGCTGCAACTTTCCGTAATAGACATCATCCAACTTTTCAAATCCGCTATTGCCTTCTGTCATGTTATCTTCAAGTGCCTGGTCGGCTTCTTCAAGTTCTTGAAACATACGGGTGTAGATATCTTTCTGTGAGTCGTAAGCTGCATTCAGTCCGTCGCTTTCAGAACCTTCTCCGGACACTAATACTTTGCTATAGGGGATAGGACCATAAATGTCCGTCACACGCTGCATGATAGTTACTCGTAGTAGTTTGGCTAATGCAAGGGCTACAGGAGCGTCTTCATGTTGCAAAACTGCATAATATTTAGGGTATGTTTCTGATATAACATCTGTAAATGGTGCTTTCAACCAGTCAGTTTTAGGATTATAGGTAGAGTATTTCTCCAGCCATCCGGTACGAGTCTCACCGAAATATCCTGCATAAGAACCACCGCACATGGCTTCCATGAATTGGTAAAGATGCTCTTGTGCGGGTATTACCAAGCCTTGCAGGCCTCTGATGGTGGAGCCGAGGTCGTAGTTTTCACGACCAATTTCTTCGCTGTCCACTTCGTATTTATTACGGTTCATGTCCGTATCCATGCAACTTCCCAAAGGCAGAAGCAGGAAGGCTGAACATGCTGCTATCAGCATATATCGCAGGTTTTTCATAAATTTCATGGTTTTAGAAGTTAAACTTAACATTAAACCCGATGTTGCGGGTGCTCGGCATCATGAAGTAATCTATCCCTTGATAATAGTTGCTGGTAGTAGCGACTGATTCGGGATCGAAAGGTGCTTTGCAATAAATCATCCAGAGATTACGCCCTACCAGAGACACGTTGATATCACATATGTTTTTCAACCAACGGCGGGGAATAGTATATCCGATATGTGCTTCTTGCAGGCGAATATTAGTTGCGCTGTAAGTATAGTATTGCGGGAGTCCGCTGGAACTGCCAATTGTCTCGTACCATTGCTGGGCATTGATCATAGTGCGTCCGTTGATAACTACACCGCCTGCATCGCGGGCTTTTGCACTGGCTTCAGATACTCCGTATTGGTCGAGAGCTGCTTGCGTGGCAGAATAAACGATACCTCCCAACCGGCAGGAAAGCAGGAAGCCGGCAGAAACACCTTTGTATGTGAACTCATTGTTGAAAGCAAAGTTGGCTTTAGGTAACACACTTCCCAATTTGATCGGTTCTACGTTGGCATCTTTGGCCAGAGCGCCATTGGCGTCCATCTCGATATAACCTTTGTCATTACGTACAAGGTCGGCTTTAGAGTAGAGGTCACCCAAAGTTCCGCCTTCTTTCAGGATGAAACGTGAATAGCCCAAACCATTCATTTCAAGTTCAGGTATATTGAGGATCTTGCCTGTTTCGGGGTGATGGAAGTCTTTTACTAATTCAATAATCTTGTTTTTATTCCATGAGAAAGTAAAGTTGCTATTCCAGCCAAATTCATTCCAGCGGTGTCCGTAGCTCAACATTCCTTCCATACCCATATTGCGAACGTAACCTGTTTGGACGTAGAATTTGGAGTATCCGAAGGAAGCGGATATTTTGGGGTCGAAGGTTTGGTTATAAGTGTTGGCATAGTAGAACGAAGCACTTAGGCGAAGGTCTTTGAAGAAAGTGGCGTCTAAGCCGGCCTCCCATGAATCCGTACGTTCCGGATAAAGCTTACCGATAGGGTAATGTGTTTTGGGTAGCCATCCTAATATAGTGGTATCATATTTATAAGTTGGGATAGTCAGGAATCGGGGGTAGGGCATACCTACGGAACTGAATGATCCGCGTACTTTCAAATAATCAATCCATTCGGGGAGCTTGACCATTTCGCTGATCACGCCGGAAAGTCCGACGGAGGGATAGAAGAAAGAGGTTTGTGACGAACCCAGTAATTGTGAAGCCCAGTCGTTACGTCCTGTTAAAGTAAGATAGAGCATACTCTTCCATCCCACTTCCGCACTTGCAAATATGGATTGGGTCATTTCTTCCCATCCTTCCTGTGTGGCGCGTTTCTTGGTGTTATCAAGGTCGAATACGTTGAATACATTAGGTATTCCTTTTTCCTGTATCGGACCGTTGTAGCCTAGCATATCATAGCTGTTGTCGCTTAATGATGTACCAATATTGGCTACGATAGTGAAGTCGCCCACTCTTTTGTTAATATTTACAAGAAAGTCTGCATACGTCTGGCTGTTTCCGCTCTTTTCTATGCCGTAGTATCCTTGCTCGCTACCTTCGGTCAGCGTGGTGATGGTACTTGCATAGTATTTCTGTTCATACGTGTTGTTTGAATTGTCTATGCGGATGCGTCCTGATAAACTCAGCCAGTCGAGTATGTCGTAAGTTAATCCTGCAGAGAGCATATAACGTTTTTTACTGTTTTCTCGTAGATTTCGATAGGCTATCCAATAAGGATTCTGCATGCGGAGGTCGCCTTCGCCTGATGGCCAGAACTGCTCGTTGATTTTGCGAGCTTCGTTGTAGCGTTCAAAGACCTTGGCTGTAGAGAAATTATCACCACGTGGGAAAAGGTAAGCAGGGACTAATGGGTTGGAATACTGTCCCTGGTTAGTCATATTACGGTCGTTTTGTAGAATGTAGCTGGCTCCAACATCTAGTTTCATCTTGTCATTGAGGAAACTTGTAGTGTTGCGGAAGGTGAAATTATATCTGTTATACCTATTGTTGGGAACCATTCCGTCGGAATTCAGCGCGGCTGCAGAGAAGAAAGTCTGGTTCTTTTCAGTACCGGTGGATAAAGTGACTGAGTTATTATAAACAGCCCCTGTTTTTAGAAAGTCGTTGGGTTTGTAGCCAGGACTGTTTCCCATCTTCGGTCCCCAGCTCCATACGGTGGAACCGTCAGATTTACCATTGCTTCCTGTCCCGTAACGGTTTTGAAACTCAGGCATTACGAATGGTTTCAACCAGTCGATTCCGGTAGAAACACTGGCCTGTAATTTCCCTATTTTCCCTTTCTTTGTAGTGACTATAATAGCGCCATTCGCAGCATTGCTACCATAAAGGGCGGCTGCGGCTGCTCCTGTTAGAACGGACAGACTTTCGATGTCATCCGGATTGAGGTCGGCAATGCTTTCTGTCTCTCCTTTTGAACCAAATTCTGTGCTGCCACCACCTCCGAAGTTATACATAGGTATACCATCGATTACATAAAGCGCATTATTACTCTTTTCGATGGATTTTGTACCGCGCATCACTACTTTGCTGGCACCGCCGACACCGGAAGAACTGCTATTGATGATGACACCCGCTACCTTACCGCTCAAACTGTTGACGAAGTTGGCGTCTTTGATTGTAGTCAATTGATCGCTCTTGACTTGTTGTACATTGTAACTCAACGCTTTTTGTTCGCGTTTGATACCGAGAGCGGTGACTACTACTTCGCTCAGTTGTTTAGTGTCACTCACTAATCTTATTTCGTAGATGTTTTTATCTGTTATTTTCACAGTTTGAGGTGTATATCCCACGTAAGTGAAGCTTAATGTGCTGCCTTGAGGAGCCATTATATTGAAATTACCATCGATATCGGTGATTGCGCCTTCGGAGCTTCCTTCTACTTTAATGTTCACTCCGATCAGTGGCTCATTATTTTCGTCGATTACTATTCCACTAACTTTCTTTGCAGGAATTCCTTTAGGCTTGTTGTCAGGAATAATCATGATATACTTATCTTTGAACTGATAAGTAAATCCACTTCCCCGGAGAATTTGTGCAAGGGCATTCTCCAATGCCACAGCTTTTAGGTCAAGATTTAAAACAGGCTTGTTTCTTAGTTGCGAATCATTGTATCCGACAGAATAATCGGATTGTTTTTCTACTTCCTTAAGTGCCTCGATGATAGATATATTTTTCTTCTGAATCGTGATCTTGGCACTATTTTGTGCAAAGGAGGGTGTTTGCATCATCAACAAACAGAAAAAAAGTAAAAAACTTCTTCCCTTTGCGGTTTGATCTACTATAAATTCATAAATTTGTAGCATTTTCTTAGTATTAGGTTATTAACTAAATTATTTCACGGTAATTGAGTAGAGTAAGACTCTAGTATTGAGAATTTTGATTTCATATCCGGGATAGAGTTAGGGCTCCGTTCCGGATACTTTTTTACATGGGCTTTTAAAAGGTTAAAAAGGTTATTGAATATTGTTTTTTTACTGTTTCGTTTTTCCGGGGATACTTATTACTTAGAGATTAAGTAACAGTGATCTCCTTTTATCTTATAGTCCATTTGACCTACTACACTCACTATTATATCCATTACCTCAGAGAGTGGTGCCTGGTCTTTGAATCGGAAACTATACTTGTCTTCTTTCAGATTCTTGAGCTGATATTCGAATGTATAAGGATATTTACGTTCGAGTACTGTAATTATATCTTTGACGGACATTTCTCTGAATACAAGTTCTCCGCGTTGCCAGGCTGTAACCTCCTTCATGTCGGGATTGTCCAGGCAATGGCGACGGGTGTCTTTATTGTAAGCCAGCTGCTCATTCGGTTTTAGAATCACCTGCGATTTTAAATCATTGTACTCTACCAATACACTTCCTGAAATCAATGTGGCTGCCAACACCGGATTTTCCGGATAAGCTGAAACATTGAACTCCGTACCCAATGCTGTCACCTGAAAATCATTGGATTTGACGATGAACGGATGTTTTTTATCCGGTTTAACTTTAAAGTTAGCTTCACCGATCAAAAATACACTACGATCTTTCCCGGTAAAGTTTTGCGGATATAAAAGTGTACTTTGTGAGTTCAGCTGTACCTGAGTTCCATCGGGTAGAGTGAGAGTCCTTATTTCAGCAGTAGGAATATATTGTTGAATAAGGTTCGCTTCTGTATCTTTACCGATGGTAGAAAGGTAAACGGAAGAAGCCGCTACTATAAATAAAACCGCCGCAACAGCCTGCCATATATGAATCGGTCGGATTGTTCTTTTTCGTTGTATGGAAGGAATTCCGGCGTTCTTTTTCAAAAGTTCATAGGACTCTTGCATATCGGCTGCGGTTCCTCGCTTATGAGCATCATCCCACAATTTTTGCAGTGCTTCATCTTTTTCAACGGTATGCTCTTCGTCTACCAGCCACTTGTAGAAATCTTGCTGAGTAGATTCCGGATAGTCGTTTCCGGTGAATAATGTTATTATTTTCTGAAAGTAATTCTTCATATTGAGGTATTAATGTTATAACTGTTATATTAATACTTCAATTAACTAAGGCAGCTTACTTAAGGGAGTAGCAGAAAAAATGCAAAAAAGATGATTTTTTTCATTTCAAGCAGAGTTAAATAGATGTGATGTTCCACTGTTCGTTTCGAAATATTTAGTTTCTCGGCTATTTCAGGATTGCTCATATGCTTGAAACGACTCATTTCGAAAATCATTCTGCGTTGTTCCGGGAGACGTTCGAGAACTAATTTGATGATTAGTTGAGCCTCTTTATAATAGATGGGGTTGAGTGTATCTTCTGATTGGAAAAGTTCGTCGATGAGAGTTTTTTCTATAATTTTCTCCTGATAAGCCAATTCTACTTTTTTGTGTTTGATAAAATTGAGAGTTGTACTTTTAGTAAGAGTATAGATATAAGGAGTCGGATTAGGAACTTCTGCCCATAATTCAGGCTTAGTCCATAGTTTGGTGAAAACATCTTGGGTAATATCCTTCGCGTCTTCTTCGGATTTAAGCAGCATTAGGGCGAAATATTTCACTACTGAATAATACTTCGTGAATATTGTTTCGAATTGTTGCGCTAAAAGTCTTTCGTCTTGGTTTGGGGTCATCGGGTTAACAGATTATTAAAATCGAAAGACAAATGTAAACAAATTAAATTAAGATACGAAGAAAAAAGGAATAGTTTATAAAAAAAGAAAAAAGATAGTGACACTATCCGGTCGGGATGGTGTCACTATATGAGTGGGATGGTGACACCATCGTAACAGGATAGTGTCACCATCTTAAAGTCCTTTTTCTACCAGTTTCTTTTCACGGTTCGATAGCCATAACCGATGATTACAAGGAAACAAATGAACGGCAAAATGAATGAAACATTGACGGCCGGCATAGAGCCAATTTCTTTCATATCAATGATACTTGCCTGTAACGGAGGCAGTATTGAGCCTCCCAGGATCGCCATAATAAGACCTGCTGCTCCAAATTTGGCATCGTCTCCCATACCTTTCAGGGCAATTCCGTATATAGTGGGGAACATCAGTGACATGCATGCGGAAACGGCTACCAGACAGTACAGTCCGAAGATATTCTGCAGGAAGATAGTCCCCAATGTAAAGATACCTCCGAAGATGGCAAGGATCATCAGTAATTTTCCTGCATTAAGATAACGCAGGATAAAGGTACAGATAAATCGGCTGATACAGAAAATAACCATTGCTATGATGTTGTACTGTTGTGACAGTACTTCTGCACTTTTTTCGTCCATACCATATTCCGGTGACATAAACAGGCGGGTTCCGTATTGAATAATGAATGTCCAGCACATAATCTGTACACCTACATAGAAGAACTGGGCAATCACTCCTTCGCGATAACGTGTCAGGGTAAAGATACGTTTTAGTGTCGGGAAAAAGTCTATTTTGTGATTCTGATCTCCGTTCTTTGGCATTTTGACGAATCGTATCAGTAGCAACATGGCTAGAATAACTATTCCGATAGTGAGATAGGGAGCAATCAAGACGGCAAGGTCACTTTCTTTGATAGCCTGAAATTCACTGTCATTGAGTAAAGCACGTTCGTCGGTTCCCATCGGATGGAGTTTTGCCTGAATAAATTGCATGGCTACAAACATGCCGAGTAATGATCCCATTGGGTTGAAAGACTGGGCCAGATTCAGACGCCTTGTGGCAGTTTCTTCCGTTCCCATAGAAAGAATGTATGGATTGCAACTGGTTTCCAGAAAGGAAAGTCCACAGGTCAGAATAAAGTAAGCGATCAGAAACGGATAATATTCTCCCGTCATTTTGGCGGGAAAGAACAAGAAGGCTCCGAAAGCATATAGCCCAAGTCCCAGTAATACGCCGGCTTTATAAGAGTATTTACGGATAAATATGGCAGCCGGAAAAGCCATGGCAAAGTATCCGCCGTAGAAAGCTACCTGAACCAGTGCTCCATCGGTTGCACTCATCCTGAAAATTTTGGAGAATGCTTTTACCATCGGATTGGTAATGTCATTCGCAAATCCCCATAGTGCAAAGCAGGATGTAATAAGTATAAATGGAATAAGATAGCTGACGCCGTCTTTTGAGATGATAGACTGCTTGGTGTGTTTCATGGTTATTTTTGTTATTTTAGGTATTATATAGATGGAACATTCTCTCCATTGGTTTCCATTTCTCAGCCGAACTCATTCCCGGAGCAGCCTGCTGGAAGATAGACATGTATTCTTCCCATTCCTGTTGTCGGGGGAGGGTGTTCAGGCGTGTCATAGCTGTGTCCCAGTCAAAGTCTGCAGGAGTTTCGACGATCATAAACAGACGGGTGCCCAGAATGTAGATTTCCATCTCAAGGATACCTACTTCGCGGATTCCCGCAAGGATTTCGGGCCATGCTTCTGCCTGACTATGTCTTTTCCGGTACTCAGCAATTAGTTCCGGAGAATCCCGTAAATCAAGAGTCTGGCAATATCGCTTGACAGGGACGTTGTAGGTTTTTACTTGATAACCAGTTTGAGGTGTTTCCATATATTTCTTATTTTTCAGGGTAATATACTTGCGGTGTAACGCTGCGGCTTACAATTTCTCTGATTTTCCGGAGACTGGATATTTCTCCTTTGGCCATTGCCTGAGTCAGAATGTTGCCCATAGCAGTAGCTTCTATAGGTCCTGCATAAACAGGGATACCGAGTGCGTTGGCTGTGAGTTGGTTGAGCAGTTTATTTTGTGATCCTCCTCCGATGATGTTTAGCCGGTGAATCGGGGAGGGGAGACAACGGTTAAGTTGTTCTACTGCTTCCCGATATTTGAAGGCTAGTGACTGGAGTACACATTTTACCGTTTCTGCCTTGTTTTGGGCTACTTTCAGGGAATGAGCCCGACAGTAATTCAGAAGAGCTGTTTCCATATTTTCAGGGTTCATGAAGGCTGCATCGTCTACAGGAATAATGGTGTCGATTTCTGCTTCGGCGGCTTGCGGAAGAATCGTATCATAATTTTGTTCTTCTCCACACATTTTCCATTCGCTCATCAGACGTTGCAGAATCCATAGCCCGGTAATGTTTTGCAGGAATCGGATGTGTCCGCCTACCCCTCCTTCATTGGTAAACTGAGCGAGTCTTGCTTCTTCCGTTAATATGGGTTCATCCACTTCGACTCCCAGCAATGACCATGTGCCGGAGCTAAGAAAGGCTACTTGTCCTTCCATTGCGGGGACGGCAGCAACGGCACTGGCAGTGTCGTGTGAGCCAACTGCAATAATATCGGCGGAGCCTAATCCGGTTTCACGGGCTATATCTTCTTTTAGTGTTCCTCTGATGGTTCCCGGTAGAATAATTTCTCCGAATAAATGTTCGGGGAGTCCCAAAGCACGAATAGTGTCCATCGACCAGTTTCGTTGGCGTGCGTCGAGCAATTCGGAGGTGGAGGCTATGCAATATTCATTATTAGCCACTCCTGTCAGGTAATAGCTGAAAAGATCAGGCATGAACAGCAGTTGGTGGGCAACTTCCAATTGTACATCTTGACTCTGTTGCATGCTGTAGAGCTGGAATAGCGTATTGATGGGCATTACTTGTATTCCTGTGCAGGCGTAGTGCTTTTGTATATCCAGTATTTGGAATGCTTTAGCGGGCATTCCGTCTGTCCGGGCATCCCGATAGCAGACGGGGTTGCCCAGCAAATTTCCTTTTTTGTCAATCAGGCCGAAGTCGACTCCCCAAGTATCGATACCGATTCCTTTGACACGGTATCCTTTCTGTGCAGCGAGTTTCAATCCGGTTTTCATATCCTCGAACAAGGCGGGAAAATCCCAGTAAACATGATTTCCGAGTTTGACTTGCCGGTTGGTAAAGCGGTGGACTTCTTCTAATTCCAGTTTTCCCTGAAGAAGGGAGCCGGCGATAACACGTCCGCTGCCTCCTCCAAAGTCTACTGCTAAATATGTGTTTTTTGTGGTATCTTCCATGGTATTCCCGGATACTTATTTGGTTTTCTTTCCTAATACGTATATTTCCAGGTCTTCTATTTCTTCCGGTGTCAGTACGGAGTAATCGCCGCCGGACTGAACTATGATGCGGCAGGCCATTTCAAAGAAAGTAGCCCGTTCGTACACTTGGTCAAAGTCTTTTCCGCATACTACTTGTCCATGATTGGTCAGCAGGACGGAATTATGATTCAGCATAGCCTCTACTACCGCTTTCGCCAATTCAGGTGATCCCGGTCGATAGTAAGGAATTACGGGGATTTCAGAGCCTACATGACAGGGAATCTCTGCTGTTACATTAAAATTCGTCGGTTTGTTTTTCATGCAGGAAATGGCGGTAGCATATTCCGACTGAAAATGGAGTACTACATTTACATCCGGTCGTTCGCGAAGGACGCCGAGGTGAAAAGTACTTTCCATAGACGGCTTTACACCATTAGCAGGCGTACCGCTGGCAATATTGCAGATAGATACTTTTTCTTTGGCAAGGGTAGGGACCCATGAACCTGTACCCGAAATCAGTGCTTCTTCTCCGATTCTCCAGGAAAGATTTCCGCTGCTGCAGAGCATTAATTTTGCATCTCCATAGCGGTGTGCCTGTGCAAGAAACAGTTCGATGTGTTCGTTAGTTATCATAGTGTTTTTATTTAAGCCGTATAGGGTGGAAGCTTATTTTTCAGACAGCTTCCACTTCTATGCAGCAAAGTTAAATTTTTAATTTATATAGGACGAAGGTTTCTTGTTTATTTGTAGATAGGTCCGTAAGTTGTGCAGGCTCTGTAGTCTGCTCCTTCTTTATCCATGCCGAATGCGTTCCATGCAGCCGGGCGGAAAATTTCGTTCTCATCTACATTGTGCATGCAAACAGGGATGCGAAGCATAGAGGCAAGGGTAATCAGGTCTTGTCCGATGTGACCGTAGCTGATAGCGCCATGATTAGCTCCCCAGTTGTTCATTACAGAATATACATCTTTGAAAGCAGCTTTGTCGCACAGACGGGGAACGAACCAGGTAGTAGGCCATGTCGGGTCAGTACGCATATTCAGCTTTTGGTGGATTTCCGGATCGATTTCAACGGTCCATCCTTCTGCGATTTGCAGGACAGGACCTAAGCCTTTAATCAGGTTCAGGCGCATCATAGTGACAGGCATTCCACCTTTTGAAAGGAAGTTGGACGAGAAGCCGCCGCCACGGAAGTAGTCGCGGTCCGCCGGATACCATGTCGTTGCTTTGAGGCAGTTTTCTACATCTGCGTCTGTCAGGTTCCATGGTTCTTTCATGACAGGATTTCCTTCTGCGTCTAATGACTGACCGGAACCGTCGAGGGTTGTTGCTCCCGAGTTGATCAGGTGGATGATACCGTTTGCTGCCGGACCGGTCAACTCCTTACCGGTTACACGTTTTACGGCTTCAGGACTCCAATAAGTACGTACATCGGAGAATATTTGTGCACGGTTGGTCAGTAAGTGTCCGAATAGCATAGCCACACCGTTGCAGGCATCGTTTTCGGTAGCTACTACAAATGCTTCGCGGATGCCGTTCCAGTCGAAAGAGGTGTTGAGCAATGCTTCCGGATAGTCGCCGTTAGGATAGAAGTCTGTCCACTGGCGTTGTCCCTGGAAGCCGGCAGCGATGGCATTGTGTCCCAGAGCTTCTTCCTTGAATCCCATTTCTTTCAGTTTCGGGTTTCCGGTCATCAGGTCGCGCATGATAATCATCATCTTCACAACAAATTCCCAGTCTGCATCCTTTTGTTCACGGTTTTTGCGTTTTTCCGGACGGTTCTTGAAGTCCTCACCTTCGTTTACTTTACAGTACTTTTCAGTCCATGCCATTGCTTTGGCGTATTCTTCGTGGTCATAAATACCTTCTTCCATGCGACGGATGATTTCTGTCAGGTCTATTGACTCATTGCGCATTCCCAGATATTCCTGGAAGAAATCAGGATTAACGATAGAGCCGGCGATACCCATAGAGACGCTGCCCATTGAAAGGTAAGACTTACCTCTCATAGTGGCTACTGCCTGTGCTGCACGTGCAAAACGAAGAATTTTTTCTGCTACGTCTTCCGGAATTGTGTTATCGTCGAGGTCTTGTACATCACGTCCGTAGATACCGAATGCAGGAAGTCCTTTTTGCGCGTGTCCCGCCAATACGGCTGCAAGGTATACAGCTCCCGGACGTTCGGTTCCGTTGAAGCCCCATACTGCTTTCGGGTAATGTGGATTCATATCCATTGTTTCCGCACCATAGCACCAGCAGGAAGTGACAGTAATAGTAGACCCTACACCTTCTCTTTCGAACTTTTCCGCACAAGCAGCGCTTTCGGCTACACGACCGATGGTGCTGTCGGCAATTACACATTCCACAGGACTGCCGTCACCGTTTTTCAGGTTATTGCCGATTAACTCAGCTACTGCTTTGGCAAGGTTCATTGTCTTTTCTTCAAGGCTTTCGCGAACGCCGCCCTGGCGACCGTCGATAGTGGGACGAATCCCGATTTTCGGATACTTTTTCATGGTTTCTTAATTTTTTTATTTAGTGGTTAATATCTGTGCTGAACTGTGCTGGTTATGTGGCAAAAAAAATCATAGGGAGTTTCGGAGTCTTACTTCTGTAGGCAGGTATTTTTGTATCGGTACATTGTTCAGAACAAAATTTGCCGCCTCATTTCCCATCATTTCCCAATCAATGCTCAATGAAGTGATTCCTTCGTCAATCACTTCGTAAGAAGGAATATCATTGTATGCCAGCAGACCGAAATCTTTTCCGCATTTCAGTCCTTCCAGTCTTCCTTGTTTTACAACCTTCACTACATCCTGTTGTTTAATGGCTATATAGGCCACTCCTTTACGTACGGTCAGGTTCTCAATATCTTCCTGTATTTCACATAAAAATCCTTGTTCCTCGCAGAAACGGGTAAAATACTCTTTACTGCTCTGAGGATGTTTCAGGTTTTTAGAGAATAGCAGAACAAGTTGGGGATAATGCTGCAATCTTTCCTTCAGCATAAATAATGCCTGATAGAAAGCTTCATCAAAGTCCTGGCAAATATAAGAGTACTTTTCTTTCTCGAATTTGCCGAAGTCAAGGAGCAGTAATCTTGTAGGATGGATTTTATTGAGGACTGTACTGAATTTCTCGTTATCGAAATTCATCACTATGTATTTATTGTATTTTCCTATAGATTCGCGGATAATGGTATTGAAAAGCCGTTCATTGTATTGATGAAACAGCAAGTCTACCTTGTAATTAATAGGCAGATGTTTAACGAAACTATTGTATAGGGCTTCTTTGAAAGGAGTATATTGGTCAAGCAGGAGCAGGATGTTGGTTACCTGACTGGTTACATAATATCCTTTTCCCGGAGTAGAGTCGATCAATCCGCGTTCGCGAAGATCGAGAAAAGCTTTGAAGACCGTATCACGGGATACTCCGTATTGTGCACTTAACTGATTGATGGAAGGCAAAGAATCTCCTTCACGAAATTCTTTCATGGAAATAGCCTGACTAAATGTGTCCGCCAATTGCGTAACCTTACTGGACTGTTGACCGAATGTTTTCTTTTTACCAGTTCGTCTCATACTGTTATAAGATAAATGACTGTGCTGAGCTATGCTGCTACAAAGAAAGGAAATTTATTCATAAGTCGAGAACTAATTTAATATGTTCTATAGCAGGAAATAAAAAAATCCCCTTCGGCGAACCGAAGAGGATTTATAGCTTTTTCCAAATTTCTTGTTAGGAACCTGCCGAAATTTATTCAGCAGCAGCTTCTGTTGCAGGAGCTTCTTCAGCCGGAGCCTCAGTTGCTTCTTCTGCAGGTGCTTCAGCAGCAGCTTTTTCAGCAGCTTCAGCAGCTTTCTTTTCAGCGAGTGCTTTTGCTTTTACTTCGTTGATCTTCTTTTCTGCTTCCAGACGTGCTTTAGCTTCCGCTTTCTTTTCTTCGTCTTGTTTAGCTTTCAAAGCAGTCAGACCTGACTGTTTGTTATTCTTCCAAGCTTCGAATTTAGCTTCTGCTTCTGCTTCTCCGAATGCGCCTTTTGCAACACCGCCCAAAAGATGTTTCTTCATGTAAACACCTTCACGAGAAAGGATATTACGTACAGTGTCACTTGGCTGTGCACCTTTCAGTACCCATGCCAATGCAGCGTCGAAATTCAAATCTACTGTAGCAGGATTGGTGTTCGGGTTGTAAGTACCAATCTTCTCAATAAATTTACCATCACGTGGTGCTCTGCTGTCTGCAATTACAATTGAATAAAACGCGTAACTTTTACGTCCGTGTCTCTGCAATCTGATTCTAGTTGCCATTTTTAATAATTGTTTTTAATTAATGATTTGAATTATGCTACTAACTCGTAATAGCGGGCGCAAAGATACAGCTTTTCTTTTGATTGACAAATATTTCCTTTCTTTTTCTTACGAATACCTCCTCGGATATCGGAACAGGATAGCGAGCAAGGCACAGGCTCCCATGGTGAACGGGTAATAGAGATTACCGATGATACTGATAGGAGAGATGTTGGCTAATCCTGCGGCAATCAGCATTTGTGCTCCGTAGGGTATAATACCTTGTATCAGACAGGAGAAAGTATCAAGGATACTGGCGGTCTTTCTGCGGTCGAGGTGGAATTTCTGTGCGATATCCTTGGCAATAGGTCCTGTTGTGATGATGGCAATTGTATTGTTGGCGGTACATAGATTAGCGATGCTGACCAGAGCGGCAATGCTCAGTTCCGCACCACGTTTTCCGTTGACGTGGCGGGTCAGCTTTTTGATGATAAAATCGATACCACCATTATAACGGATCGTTTCGAGCATACCACCTGCCAGCAAGGTGATAATAATCAATTCTCCCATACCTGTGATGCCCGTTCCCATTGCTCCAAACCAATCGAATACATCAAAACTTCCGGTAGCTATACCGATGATACCGCTTGTCAGAATACCTATGATTAATACCAGCATCACGTTCATTCCGGCAATGGCTGTTCCCAGTACTATAATATAAGGTATCACTTTGACCCATTCGATCGTTTGTACTTGTGCGGGTGCAGTGATGGATAACCCTTGGAAAATATAGATTCCCAGCACGATAATTGCTGCCGGAACCACAATCATGGAATTGACCCGAAATTTATCGCGCATCACACATTCCTGGGTTTTGGTAGAGGCGATGGTCGTGTCGGATATAAATGACAGGTTATCTCCGAAGAAAGAACCTCCGACAACGACTGCTACCATGAATGGAAGGGCTATTTCAGTCTTTTCGGCCAGACCTACAGCAACAGGGGTAAGGGCTACAATCGTGCCTACACTCGTGCCGATGGATAATGAGATGAAACAGGCGGCTATGAATATACCCGCCAATAGTAAATTGTCAGGGAGGATGTGCAGTGTCAGATTGACGGTTGCATCAATGGCTCCCATCTGCTTGGCACTTTGTGCAAAAGCTCCGGCAAGAATGAAAATCCATATCATCAGGAGGATATTCTTGTTGGCGGCTCCTACTGAGAACTGGTAAATTCGCTGTTCGAGCTTCAATCCCCGTGTGATGGCAATTGCGTAGCAGGAAGAGACGAGGAAAGCAACGGTGATAGGTACTTTATAAAAGTCATTAACAAGAATGGAAGTAACCAGGTAGAGGCAAAGAAACACGAGTAACGGACTCAGTGCCCACCAGCTACCATGACGTTCTTTATGTATTTTTTCTTCTGTCATAAATTGATATTATGGTATATATTCGAACTGCAAAGATAGTAAGGAAACACATAAGTAGGATAAAAGGCTCAATTTTTCATCTTTTCTTTTTCCGTTTGGGCTCTTTCTTTTTCCGCTTCAGAAATTAAATTCCTTCTCTTTTTTCCTCTTTCCGTTACTTTCGTGCCGTTGACAACGTAACTAATGTAGAATAGAATGACAACGACTAAATTTTCATTATGTATTTTTTGTCTCTGCCTGCTCACGTCGTGTGGTAAAGGAGAGAAGAAAATGAACGAGCCTGTACGGGTAAAAGTGGCGGAAGCGGCAATTCATGTTCCTTCTGCAGAGCGTGAATTTTCATTCATTTCCAAGCCGTTCAAGGAGACTGAACTCTCTTTTCGGGTGGGCGGACCGATTGACCGTTTTGAAGTGTATGCAGGTAACTTCTATCACCGGGGAGATATTATAGCTGAAATTGATTCTCGTGATTTTCGTATTCGTAAGGAACGTGCCGAAGCTATTTATCATCAGGCAAAGGCGGAATTCGAGCGAATCAAAGTGTTGTATGAGAAAGACAACTTATCTGCCAGTGCCTATGAAAAAGCGCATGCAGACTATACTTCTGCCAGAACGGCTTATGAAACAGCCGTCAATGAACTCGAAGATACACGGCTGATCGCCCCTTTTGACGGATATATAGGGGAAGTATATATTGAAAAATATCAGGATGTGAAAGCAACTCAGTCTGTCGTCTCTTTTATCGATATCACCCAGTTGAAGATAGAAGCGTATGTGACTCAGGAAATCGCATTTCAGGCGAAGGAGATCAAGGAAGTAGGAATTCGTTTTGATGTTTGTCCCGAAGTCGTATATCCGGCAAAAGTGATAGAGATTTCAAAGAGTACGACGCGCAATAACCTTTCTTTCCTTATGACGGCACTGTTGCCCAATAAACAAGGGAAATGGCCTGCCGGTATCTCAGGGAAAATGTTGCTGAATCTTCCTTCTTTGTCATCTGTCCCCATGGTGACTGTTCCGCAAACGGCTCTTAATCATCGTCCCACTGAAGGAGATTATGTCTGGATGGTGGATCATGCGACAGGGAAAGTGTGGAAGAAAAAAGTCGTTTTAGGTGAATTACTTCCGAATGGAAGAGTGGAAGTGAAGGGTGGACTGCAGGCAGGAGATCAGGTAGCTGTGAGTAAATTACGTTTTCTTTCGGACGGGATGCCTGTGGATATCATTTCTCAGAAAGAAAACAAACCGGTTACTGCTCAAAAGTAAGTAGAAGATGAAATTGGTGAAATATTTCTTGCAGAAGAAGTCGGTGACTATTCTGCTGCTGGTATTAGTGTTGGGAGGAGGATTGTTTTCTTATATCAAAATGGGAAAACTGGAAGATGCCCCGTTTACTATCAAGCAAGCATTGGTGATGACTCCTTATCCGGGAGCTTCTCCTTCCGAAGTGCAGTCTCAGGTGACGGATGTATTGGAGGAATCGATACAGTCATTGGGAGAGTTGTACTATCTGAAAACTGAGAATCGGGCAGGATTATCTAAAATAACTGTTTATGTGAAGAAGGAAATCCGGGCAGACGAGATGCAGCAATTGTGGGATAAACTTCGTCGGAAAGTCAATGATGTGCAGTCGAAACTTCCTGCAGGAGCAGGTCCTTCTGTGGTAAATGATGATTTTGGGGATGTGCTGGGTGTTTTCTATGGTCTGACGGGGGAAGGATATTCTTACCGGGAACTGGAAAATCAGGCGAAGCTTATCAAGAATGAGCTGCTCAGAGTGAAAGATGTGGCAAAAGTCGAGATTTACGGCGTACAGTCTCCAACGATTGATGTTATTCTTAATCCCTCTGTTATGGCACGGAGCGGAATTACGACTGCGGATATTTCGCGTGCTTTCGATGCGCAGAATAGAGTGGTGGATGCCGGGGGAATTGATGCCGGTGTAAACAGGATACGGATTGAGTCTACCGGAAATTTTTATTCTCTGGATGATATTCGGAATATGACTATCGTATCACGTACAGGTGAACATTTTCGGTTGGCTGATATTGCGGAGGTTCAGGAGAGCTATCAGACACCTCCAAGCAATAAAATGCGGATTAACGGTCGGCCTGCTGTGGGGATTGCTATTTCTACCATTCCTACAGGGAACGTGGTCGATATGGCAGAGGCGGTGAAACTGGTGATTGACCGTTTTACAGAAACAATGCCCGAAGGGTTTGAGTTGCAGACGATTTATGACCAGGGTTATGAATCGGCGGTAGCCAATCAAGGATTTATTCTGAATCTGATCATATCTGTTGTGACAGTAGTAGCTATTCTGTTGTTCTTCATAGGGTTCAAGAATGGCATCCTGATTGGCAGCGGATTGGTGTTTTCTATTTTTGCTACGTTGATTGTGATGCTTTCGCAAGGAATTGCATTGCAGCGTATGTCACTTGCCGCCATTATCATTGCCATGGGAATGCTGGTAGATAACGCTATTGTGGTTTCCGATTCGGCCTTGGTCAATATGCAGCGGGGGATGCGTAAGCGGGTAGCTATATTACGCGCTTGTTCTTCGACCTCATTGCCCCTGTTGGCGGCAACAGTGATTGCGATTCTGACTTTTTTACCTATATATTATTCGCCGCATATTACCGGCGAGTTACTGTCATCCTTAGTTGTAGTTATCGGTGTTTCGCTGATGTTCAGTTGGGTCTTTGCGCTGACACAGACTCCGTTCTTTATACAGGAGTTTGTCCGTCGGCCAAGACCCGACGAACTTAAGGCGGCTCTTTTTGCAGGCAAGTATTATGATAAATTCCGTTCTGCATTAAGATGGGTGATTCGTCACCGGTATGCAACGATTGGATGTATGGTCGTTATGCTGGTGTTGTCGGCATGGAGTTTCAAGTTTATTCCGAAGGTTTTTGTCCCTGCTTTGGATAAGCAGTATTTTACATTGGATATGTGGCTGCCCGAAGGGACACGGATTGAAGAAACAGATAAGATGGTGATGGATATGGCGGCGTATATCCGTGGACAGGAAGAAACGGAAATGGTCTCGACTTATGTAGGGCGCACTCCGCCGCGTTATTACCTGTCAAACGTCTCCTTTGGCCCTCAATCCAACTATGCACAGATTCTGGTGAAATGCAAGACTTCGAAACTTTCCCGTCAGTTGTATGCCCGTTTGCAGGATTCTATTTCGTTGAAGTATCCGGAGCCGTTGATTAAAGTAAATAAATTCGAGTTGAGTCCATTGACGGAGGCGGTGATTGAAGCCCGTTTTCTCGGACCGGACCCTGCCGTACTCGATTCGCTGGTGGGACAGGCTATTGAGGTGATGAGGCGAAATCCCAAGGTTGCGGATGCCCGGAATGAATGGGGAAATATGTCGATGATGATTCGTCCGGTGTATGATCCGATGAAAGCCGGAGCATTGGGGATTACAAAAGCTTCGATGATGGAGTCGGTGAAGTCAATTAATGATGGTTTGCCTGTCGGTGTCTATCGGGATAATGAAAAGAAAGTTCCCGTTCTTTTGAAATCGGGTAATGTGGATATAACGGACGCTAATTCTTTAGGAGACTTCTCCATATGGAATGGAGAAAGGTCGGCTCCGCTTTCGCAGGTAACGGAGCGGATAGAGACGACATGGGAATTTCCACAGGTGAGAACCTACAACCGTCAGTTGTCAATGGCTGCAATGTGCGGCGTGAAACCGGGGCATACGATGGCGGAAGTACACGGAGAAATCCGGAAAGAAATAGAGAATATCCGACTTCCCGAAGGATATACTTTCTTTTGGGATGCCCAGTATAAGGATCAGGGGGAGGCGATGCAGGCTATCGCCAAATATTTCCCGCTGGCATTTCTTGCATTGGTTATTATTTTAGTTTGTCTGTTCGGTAATTTCCGTGAACCGGTTATTATTCTTTGTGTCCTGCCTTTGTCTTTGATAGGCATTGCGGTGGGGATGCTTTTGACTGGTTTCGATTTTGGGTTCTTCCCGATAGCCGGCTGGTTGGGGTTGCTTGGGATGATAATTAAAAATGTGATTGTACTGATTGATGAAATAAATGTGCAGCACCGGGCCGGAATTGATCTGTATACATCTATTGTTGAGGCTACGGTTTCCCGAACTCGTCCGGTATTGATGGCAGCTACTACTACCATCTTCGGTATGGTTCCGTTATTGTTTGATGTTGCTTTCGGCGGAATGGCTGCTACTATTATTTTCGGACTGACGTTTGCTACGGGACTGACCTTGTTTGTCACCCCTGCATTATATTCAATGTTTTATAAAGTAAAAGGAAAATAAAGATGAAAATGAGAATATATAGCTTGTTGTTGTGCGGCTTTGCCCTGGGACCTTTATCTGCTTTTGCCCAACAGAGTCCTCTGCTTGAGAAATACCGGACGATGGCACTGGATTACAATCACGACTTGAAGGCCGCAGAAAAGAACATAGCCGCCAGTGTGGAAGTGGAAAAATCAGCCCGGGCAGATTTGAAACCGAAACTTACCGGAGCAGCTAATTTTCAGTATACAGAGAATCCGCTGGAACTGACTTTGGACGTCCCTTCTCTGGGATTATCGAGAACTGTAGAAGGGAGGCAACTAAACTATGGCGGTTCTCTGTCTATCCTGCAACCGGTCTATACGGGCGGACGCGTGCTGGAATCCATTCGCATGGCACAGCACCAGCAATCATTGGCTGCCAATCAGGCAAGGGCTTTGAATGACGCCGTTTGTTATCAGACGGATATTCAATATTGGAGTGCCGTAGCCCGGCAGGAGATTGTGTCTGTTGCCGAAGATTTTCGTAACTCTATAGCCGCTTTGGTTCAGACAATCAAAGAAAGGGTGGAGGTAGGGCTTGTTGATCCGCAAGATTTACTGATGGCGGAAGTAAAGTTGAATGAGGCGGAATATCAGTTGCTTCAGGCACAAAGTAATTTTGAAACAGGGCGCATGGCATTGAATTCTATGATTGGCGTTCAGCTGGAACATCATACGGAGCTGGATTCGCAGATACCGATGGTGGTGGTCGAAGATTCTACGTGGCTGTCTGCCGACATGACACGTCCTGAGATTCAAATAGCTTATGACCGGATTCGTATGGCCGAGAGTGCAAAGAAGTTGAATGATTCGCAGTTCAAACCTCAGTTTTATGTGGGTATAGACGGAAGTTACTCTTCTCCCGGATATAATTTCAAGAAAGATCTGGACCCCAATTATGCTGTTTATGCTAAAGTCTCCGTACCCATTTTCGAGTGGGGAAAGCGTAAAAGTGAGAAACGTGCTTCTTCTTTTCGGATAGGTATGGCAGAAGATAATTTGAATAAAGTGATGGATCAGGTGGAGCTGGAAATAGGCGTGGCACGTAAAGCATTGTCACAAGCCATTGAGCGGGTCCGTTTAAGTGAAAGTTCATTGGCCAAAGCAGAAGAAAATGAAGCGAAAGCCATAGAACGTTATAATGAAGGAAAGGTTTCAGTGGTGGAGGTGATTGATGCGCAAACCTATCGGCAGACATCGCAGGTGAATTATGTGCAGGCCAAAGCTGCGGCACAAGGACACTATTCGGAGTTAATAAAAGCTCTTCACGGATATGATTGTCGATAAAAAGCGCTAACTTTGTATGAAAAGAGCCGACTATATGAATGTAAAGTTGAACACCTTATTATATGTAGTGCTGTTTTCAGGGTTGGGTATATTCTCTTTCCTGTTACTGATCAATTATGCAACCTTCTCTGATCGGGTTGCTGATATATTACATTCAGTCAGTACACTGGGATTTTTTATATTGGCTTTTAATGTGCTGGGATATACCACTATCAGATTAAGTTCATGGATCGACAATCAGTATGCGCTGAATCTGCATCGGCATTGGAAGCTGGTCTCGGTCTATATGGTCGTAATGGGGATGTTTTTCTTGCTGAACTACGGTTTGATGGTAACTGCCAAATTATTGGCAGGAGCTTCCCATCCGTTTACGTTTCCCAACGGAGGATGGCGGATTCTTATTACTGTATGGCTGGTAGAGCTAGTTATCCTTGGATTGCTGCTGGCTAATCGTTCCATGCGGAATACATTGAAGTTGCAGCAAGAAGCGGCTGCCTTGCAGAAAGAGAATAATACGGCACGATATACGGCTCTTCAGAACCAGTTGAATCCTCATTTTCTATTCAATAGCCTGAATACATTAATTTCGGAAATTCGATACAATCCGGCAAATGCGGAGTTGTTTACCCAGCATCTTTCCGATGTGTACCGTTATATTCTTCAGTGCCAGAATCAACGGTTGACAACATTGAGGGAAGAACTGGAATTTCTGAACTCTTATATCTTTTTGCATCGGGTACGGTTAGGGGATTGCATCCATATAGATAACCGCATTCCGAAAGCCTGCCTGGAAGCTCAACTTCCCCCGCTTACGATTCAGTTACTGGCGGAGAATGTAATAAAACATAATGTAATTCATATGGGGAAACCAATGACTATTGAACTGTTTTATCTGGAAAAGGAAAGGGAACTGGTAGTCAGTAACCGGATGCAGGCTAAAAAATCAGCAACAATTTCAGGGACCGGATTGAAGAATCTTGCTGCCCGGTATAGATTGTTGTGCAATCGTGATATAGTAGTAGAAAACACTTTACAGGAGTTTACCGTAAAAATACCTTTGCTCTATGAATAAAATAAAAGCAGCCATCATAGAAGATGAGATTCCGGCAGCCCGTCTGCTTAAGGATACATTATTGTCTCTTCGTCCCGATTGGGAAGTTCAGTTGTTGCCCGGTAACATTGAAGAGGCGGTAGAATGGTTCGGACAACATCCTCATCCGGATATTCTCTTTCTGGATATTCAGCTGACGGATGGTAATTCCTTCCTTTTTATAGAACAAGCGCACCCGGAGAGCCTGATTGTATTTACTACAGCTTATGATGAATATGCCGTACGTGCTTTCTCTGTGAATAGTATTGACTATCTCTTAAAGCCAATCCATGAGGACCGTTTGATGCAGACTATTCTTCGTTTTGAAGGGTTGACAAAGAATTATATTCATGATTTCAACCATGAAAGCCGGATGCTAGAAATATTGCAGCAACTTTCTGTTGCACAGGAAGCTTCTTCTTCTGCACAGAAAAAGTATCGTACCCGTTTCCTGATTTCCGGTGGTGAGAAGCTTTTTACTTTGCAAGTGAGTGATATCGCCTACTTCTACTCAGAGAATAAGCTCACCTTTGCCGTGACTCATAAGAATCGTGAGTATCTTATTGATCTGGCATTAGACCGATTGAGCGAACAACTTGACCCGGATCACTTTTTCCGAACGAATCGTCAGACATTGGTCTGTATTGATGCTATTCAGCGTATTGAATCCTACTTTTTGGGAAAAGCGATTGTTCATGTGCAACCACCTTTCAAAGATAAGATCGTGGTGAGCAAAGACAAAATGGCTTCATTCAGGATGTGGCTGAATTATTAGTCATTGGGAAACCTCTCCCAAAGGGAGTTTTATTTATTCTCTCTATAGCAATACAATCCGTTTTTGCATAATGTCTGTGAGTTGCGCTTTCAACTGACGGGCATTGATTGGTTTCGGCATATAACCGTCGAAACCACTTTCCATCACCTGCTGCTCGTCCGAAGCGTACGCAAAAGCCGTGACTGCAATAATCGGCACTTTTGCGGAGTATTTGCGAATTTCTTTGGTCGCTTCATATCCATTCAATACAGGCATATTGATATCCATCAATATAATTTGCGGATTGTGTTCTTTGAACATGTTCACGGCCTCCTGACCATCCCAGGCATGAATCAGATGATAATCGTATTTTAGAATGGACTCGAATAACTTATAGTTGCTTTCATTATCTTCGGCGATCAGAATAACCAGTTTATCTTTTTCTACGGCAATCGTTTCTGTCTCTTTCGGGAGGGGCTTTTCTACCGTCTCTGCTTGTTTGTAGGGCAATGTGAACCAGAATGTAGAACCGTTTCCTTCTTCCGATTCAACTCCGATCTTGCCGCCCATGTGGTTGACGAGTGTCTGACAAATTGAAAGTCCTAATCCTGTTCCTTGTGCAAAAGAATTTAGTTTAATAAAACGTCCGAAAACACTTTCCTGCTTATCTAGAGGAATGCCACAACCTGTATCAGTTACGTAAAAGTATAGTTCATCGTTTGGATGACGTTCATAGCCAAACCGGATGTTGCCTTGATCCGTAAATTTAATGGCATTGGTTATGAGATTGATGATTAACTGAGATAATCTGTTCTTATCTATATGTGCAAAGCAGGGTTCTGCGGGAGCTACAAATTCCAGTTTTACGGCATCCGATTTGAGTTTCAACTGGCAACTGTTTTCCAGATCTTTCATTAAGTCATTTATCTCAATATTGGAATAGTGCAAATCCAATGTTCCGGCTTCTATTTTAGATAAATCGAGGATATCACTAATGAGTTGCAACAATAAGGTATTGTTGTTTTCAATGATATTGATGTACTCCTGCTTTTCCTCCTCTTCTTCAGTAGAGGCTAATATGCCTGAGAAGCCGACTATAGCATTTAAAGGAGTACGAATTTCGTGACTCATATTGGCAAGGAAGGCGGACTTCAGGCGATTGGACTCTTCGGCGCGGTCTTTGGCATTGATCAATTCCATTTCCATCTTTTTCCGTTCGGTGATAACGAGTGAGGACCCCACTAAAGTTAGCGGTTTACCATTCTCATCCCGGGTTTCAACAGCTGCCTGGGCTTCTACCCATTCAATTCTATGGAATCCGCTTTCTGTACTAATCACACGGTATTCTTCCTTTACTTTTTCCGAATGACCTTCTATCAGGTTCTGATAAGCTTGTTCTACCCGTTTTCGGTCTTCTTTAAATATTTTAGAAAAATATTGATTATCGGGAACTGCCAATTGCTCCTCAGCGATGTCTTTTCCCTGTGTGCTAAGCTCTATCGGTTTGTTGATGTCACATAGAATGGTTCTGCTTTGCAAATCCCATTTCCAGGGTACAATATTGGCTACATCGAGTGACATGGCAAGTTTATTATTGATAGTACTTAATTTTTGCTGTGCCCTGTGTAACTCTGTACTGTCCAGACAGAATACATCAATCATTTTGTTTTGCTGATTCGCTTTGAGTACTATATCGTAGAAAGTATTTATTTTCTTGAAATAATAGGGAAATGTTATTATTTTGTTCTCAGATAAAGCTATTTGGGTGAAGTGCAGGAAGTCGGGCATTGACTCCGGAAATATTTCACTCCCTTTTTTCCCAATGACTTCCTCTTTGCGAAAAAAGTTCTTCTCAAAGTGAGCGTTCACGTTGCGGTAAATCAACTCTATCGGAGTACCATTCTTGTCGGTAATCACTTCTTCCTGCATATAGAGAATAGGCATATTATTAACCAGGTTTTTATAATTTGCCATGGCGTCAATCTCTTTTTGCTGTGCTCTTTTTACAATATTCAGATTATGAATACGATAGAAAAACAATAATACCAATAATAGAATGATGAAGGGTGTTCCTATGATAAAATACCTGTTCTGCTCCCAGAAAGTGAGTGGTTTGTTTAGGAAATGTGTGTTAGACGGACACATGGGGGGGGAATATCCCTTGCGGAGTAATATGGTATAATTAATAATGGGCGCACCGTCTGACGGGATGTAGAAAGGTATTTCACGTGCCTGCTTTCCTTTAAGTATTTCGGTGATGGTATGAATCAATTGCTGACTATAATGTTTCTGATTATAAGTATAGCCACCTATCATGCCTCCATTCTCCTCGGTAATGTCAGCCATATTGAGGGTGAAAATAGGGGCGCTGGTCGTTACGATGAGTTTGTGGGCATTAGAAACCAAGTATGTATTTCCTGCAAATTTAGTTTTATAGAACCAGGAAGAAAATAATATTCCAGTTGTCTTCGGATCGATGAAATACAATGAGTCCAATAGCTGGTTTGTAGTCATTTTCTGCGGAGTAATGAATTGATATTCGATGTCCGGGTTGATGGTCCTCAGTTTATTCTGTATCTTTACGCTATTGGTTTGGTTGATTTGCCGTTCGTCACCGATAAATATAAATTTCTTCATATCGGGGACTATATGGGATATCAGTTGTATGTTTTCCTGAAGATAAAGGTCAGAATATAAAAGAACCAGATTGTATGGATCAGCCAGTTGGGAAACTGGTATACAATCTGTCTCTACAATCGGTTGCTTGTATATATAGGCTTCCTGTGGACCTATATAATTTTCTTCCGAACATAGTACGATAGGAATATCCCCCCATAATTCTCTATATTCGTCACGTAACAATAAAGCCGGACTTCCTAACAATACCAGTAAACGCGGGCGATATTTACTGTATTTTTCAATAATAAGATTCTTGAATTCTTTCAAGCCGGTATTGTTCTCGATCATTAGCGTATTCATATGTTCCGCATATAAAGCTAATTTGGGATCCTTCTGTACATATTCTGATATGGTGGAAATCATCCGGTTACTCCATGGAGTAGATTCTGCATAGGAGTTAATACATAAAATGTAATTCGGAATATCTATGTGATCTCTTTGCGCTAAAACAGAGGTCGTAGATACGAAACATAGAAAAAACAGTAGCAGATGTTTTTTTATATTCATGAAAAAGTTTTGTTTGCGTTCAATATAATACTTAATGGTTGATTTGATATGGACAAAAGTAGTAAAAACAATCTGAAAAACGACCATTTCCAATTAAAAAAAGATAAAGTGAGAATAGTAACTAAAGAATTTCGTGTTCCTTATTGTATGGGTGTGTAAACCAAAAACGGGAACCGACTCCTTGTTCGGATTCGACTCCGATATTACCACCGAAATGCTCTATGATGCTTCTGCAAATAGACAATCCTAAGCCAGTTCCTTTTGAGAAAGAATTCAATTTTACAAAACGATCGAATACATGTTCTTTTTTATCCGGAGCGATCCCCATACCTGTGTCTGTCACGGAAAATTCTATTTCCTGATCGTTTTCTTTTACATGATATTCAAGTGTAATCTGGCCTTTACTGGTGAATTTGAGGGCATTGTTTATGAGATTGGTGATAACCTGCATTAAACGTTTTTTATCTGTATGAATATAGCATTCGGATAGATTTGAAGCAAGTAAAACGGGTACTGGTTTGTCTTCTTTTATATCGTAATTACGCATAATATCCTCGCAGAAACTCTTGACATTCAGATAATCCATTGTAAATTCTAGCGTTTCGGCTTCTATTTTTGATAAATCCAGAATATCTGATATCAATTGTAATAGCAAATTTGTATTCTCTTGCATAATCGTAATGTATTCCTGACGCTCTTCTTTGTTGGTCGAATCGACCAGGAGGCTTGCAAAGCCGACAATTGCATTTAATGGAGTGCGAATTTCGTGGCTCATATTCGCCAGGAAGGCAGATTTTAAACGATCCAGATTCTCGGCTTTCTCCTTCGCTATTCTCAACTGTTCTTCGACGTTCTTCTGATGATTGATATCTACACTGGTGATGACGTGTGCCATTTGACCGTCTATCCAGGCAAAGGCTGCGCTGAATACGCGAAACCAGGATTTGTCAAATGGACGTTGATAGTCCCATGAATATACTTTTGTGGGGTGTCCCTCTTCGTCAATCAGGTGCTTTTTAGGGCAGAAATCACATTCGCCTGTTTTATCCGTGTAGAGTGCTTCCCAGCATTTTTTTCCTTCAAAATGTCTGATGCCACCATACGGAGATGCCATCGATTCATTGACATACAGCATGTCGTGAGAATCAAATGAGTTGACATAAATGTCCACTCCCATATTGTTCATGATGCTACTCAATGTTTTACTAGCCCGCACTTCTCTTTCTTTATATTCTCTGACTGCCACTTCTTTAGAGAGTGATCCCAATATAAGATCGACCTTCTGCAATGTTTCATCCGTAAAAGAAGTACTCTGATCTTTTCTGTCAGCAAACCCTATAAATCCGATGATTTTTCCTTCCGAATCTTCAAATTGTTGAATCAGTAATGAGTTTGTTTGGTAGAAATTGATGATAGCCATATCATCTGACGAAGGATTTTCGCTTTTGTTGGCATAAAAAGGGAGTTTTCTGTTTTTTATATAATGTAGATGCTGTTCCGTCATTTCGCTTACTTCAAAGCGGGGTCTTAAAAAATCGTTTTCATTACCAACGGTTTCTTTTAAATAGAAATAGCGAAAACCATCTGTCTGATAGATAAATCCTCGCTTGAATTCATAGTAATTACAAATGTCTGTTAGTGATTCTGTGATTTTTGCTTCGATAGTTTCACTGCTATTCAATCGTTTTAAAAAATGAAGTAAAAATTCGCTAAATCCCTGTTTCTCTTTGTTCATATGCTGTTTATGCCTTAGTTTAGATATGTTTTATGCATATCATTTTCTTTTCTAGTATTCAAGCCGCTAAGATACAAACTTTTAGGGAAGGATAAGTGTTGTTGAGCAGTTTTGTAATAGCCTGTTTTTCTCTATTTTAATACGAAAACAGAAAGGATGGAGGAAGCACTATGTTGAATATTTAAACAATTTGGATGAATAGTGTGAAGAAGAAATAGATGGATGGGATCTGCTATAGAATAATAGATTTACTTGAAATACTAATTTTCTACAGAATTCTCTATTAAATTTGCATCATATTAAATAATCTGCCAATGAAACTATTGATCATAGAGGATGAACGTGAACTGTCGGATAGCATCGTGAGCTTTCTGAATCAGGAAGATTACCTGTGCGAGCAGGCATTTACATTTTCCGAAGCTTCCATGAAAGCCGGACTATATGAGTACGATTGCATTTTGCTAGACTTGATGTTGCCGGGAGGAAGTGGGCTGGATATATTGCGGAAAATAAAGAAAGAGACTCCGCAGACAGGGGTGATTATTGTGTCTGCTAAGGATTCTTTGGATGATAAGATTGTAGGGCTTAAAATTGGAGCTGATGATTATCTTGCCAAACCTTTTCATTTACCGGAATTAAGTATGCGTATTTTTGCATTGCTTAGAAGGAAGTGTTTTACAAATAACAATATACTCTGTAGCGGACAGATAGAGATAGACTTGCTGAGTAAAGTGGTGAGTATCGGAGATACGAAGCTCGATTTGACCAAAACAGAGTATGAGTTGTTGCTGTTTCTGATAGAAAATCGTAAACGGGTCATTTCTAAAAGTGCATTGGCAGAGCATTTAAGCGGAGATATGGCAGATATGATGAGTGATTTCAATTTTGTATATGCTCATATTAAAAATCTGAAAGCCAAACTGGCAGATGCAGGTGCGGTGGATTATATAAAAACTTATTATGGTACAGGATATAAATGGGTGGAAAATGAAAAGTCTGTTGAATAAAAGTTTATTTCAGTTTCTTATTTGTGCGGGCATCATTTTTTTGCTGACAGCTCCGTTATTTTATTTGCTTACCCGACATTTTTATGCTGAGGAAATTGTGGATATTATAGAATCGGTACAGCAAGGAAATTCCATTCCTCCTCTTGACTTGGAAGAAGATATCATGATAGGTATGATGATCCAGTTTCTGTTGATTTTTGTGGTTCTCAGTATCTCCTTACTTATTACAATGCGCTTTGTCACTCGTCGTTTGTGGCAACCGTTTGACGATACCTTGCAGAAGACGGAACAGTTTAACCTGGCGCAAGGTGACATTCCTAGGTTCAAACAAACAGAGATAAAAGAGTTTGCACGGCTCAATCGTTCGCTGAAAAGACTTATGGAGAAAGATCAGAAGAGTTACCGGATACAAAGGGAATTTACGGAAAATGCTTCACATGAATTGCAAACGCCTATAGCAATTACTCGTAGTAAATTGGATTTGCTTATGCAGGAGGAATTGACTGAGCGGCAGATGAACCTGGTTTCAGATCTTTATGATATCAATACGCGTGTAGGACATTTGAATAGAAATCTGTTGCTGCTTGCCAAGATTGAAAATGCTCAGTATAAGGAGATGGAGGATATTGATCTGGGTAATTTTATAAAGAATTCGTTACCGATGTATGAAACCTTGCAAGATAGATTGTACCTGTCTGTTTGTGATAATCGGACCCATCAGAACATAGTAAGAGCAAACCCGGCTCTCTTGGAGTGTCTCCTCAACAATCTAATAATTAATGCCATCCGTCATACCGCTACTATAGGTAGTGAAATTAAAATTATCATTGGAGACTGTTATCTGACAGTAAGTAACCAGGGCGAGGGTAAAGCGCTTGATTCGCAAACTGTTTTTCAGCGTTTCCGTTTTGGGGATACCAAGAAAGTAGGTAATGGATTAGGTTTGTCTATTGTAAAGGCTATCTGTGATTATCATAGATGGAGTGTGCAGTATTCATTTGAAAAGAGTCAGCATATTTTTACCATTTTGTTAAAGGAGATAAATAGGGATTCCCAACCAGTATAATTCAAAAAGTCTTCTAAATTGAGCTATACTTTTGTTTCCGTAAAGATATAAAAGTAAGTTCGTATGAAAAGAATTGTTTTGATACTTATTGCCCTGTATGGGCTTGCTGCAATGTGTGTGGCAGGAGAAAATGGAAAAATTGTAGGTGTTCTGAAAGGAAAGTTGGGCAAGGTGCCTATTGAATATGCTACAGTAGCTTTATATGGAAATAATACACAAAAGCTGATTACAGGGACAATGACTGATTCGATAGGACATTTCCATTTGGATAATGTTCCTGCTAACAGTGATTATTATTTGGTATGTAGTTATGTAGGTTATAGAGAGGTACGATCACCGGTTTTCACTGTCAGTAATAAAAAAAATCAGACTGATATAGGGGTCTTATGGATTGAAAATACAGGAGAAATGCTGGATGAAGTAGTAGTGGAAGGACGCAAATCCACCTTTGTTCAGAAACTAGACAAAAAGGTTTTCAATGTCGGACAGGACTTGACTAGTTCCTCGGGTTCGGCTAGTGACTTGATGCAGAACATTCCATCCGTTGAGGTGGATATGGAAGGGAGTGTTAGTTTGCGTGGTAATGAGAATGTCACTATTCTTATTAATGGTAAACCATCTGCATTAATGAGTGCGAAAACACGTGCAGATGCGCTGCAACAATTATCTGCAAATTCCATAGAGCGTATAGAAGTTGTTACTAATCCATCTGCCCAATACAAACCCGATGGTGTGAGTGGAATTATCAACATTATCATGAAAAAGGATAGTAAGGCAGGACTGAATGGGACACTTACTGCTAATATAGGTAACACTTACCGCTATAATTCCGGATTGAATATGAATTACGGTACTGGAATGCTTAATATTTTCGGTGGATATGCTTTTCGTAAAGATCGCTATGACCGTAGTATTAAAGACAAGCGTGTGACTTCGGATCGTTTTATAAACCAGACAACAATGGGTATTGGACAACCCGTGTCGCATACCCTGAGACTGGGAATGGGAATAAATGTTACTGCACATGATGCTATTGAAATCGCAGGAAATTATAACCGTCGGCAATTTAACCGTTGGGAAACAGTGCAGTCTGTCACGGAGGATATGGATTATAATATGACGGATTATTATATACGCGATCGTAAAGCAGGTGCTTTTGAGAATATGTGGGAAGGAAATCTACGCTATACTCATACATATGAGAATGGAAGTGAGTGGGGGATTGACTACACTTATTCTTCCGAAAGTGAGGATGAACAGAATGAATATTCTACGTTACAGTCCGCGCCTTTGGATGGTAGAAGTCTGGATAATGAACAGGTATGGGATGCAAACTATCTTCATATTGGCAAAGTATACTGGATGCATAACTTGCCAGGCGGAAGCAAATTTTCGGCTGGTTACGAACTGGAAGATTTAACTGCTGAACAAAATTATCATGCACAAGATTGGAGTGGTTCGAGTTTCGAACCTAATATAAATCGTACGAGTGACTTTACCCATTGCCGTACACTTCACTCTGTTTATGCCACCTTGGAGATGACGTTTGGAAGCTGGAATGTAATGACTGGATTACGGGGAGAATATGTGGATTTACAAAATAAATTGTTCACACTTGATAGTCTTTCGAGACAACACTATATTAATATTTATCCAACTTTGCATACATCCCGGCGTCTTGGCGAGCATAATGAGTTGCAACTAAACTATAGCCTTAGAGTAAACCGCCCGGAAGGTGCGGACATGAATCCTTTTGCCGAGCATATCAATCCGCTGAGTCTTTCAGCGGGTAATCCTAACTTGAAACCGGAGAAAATACATTCATTGGAGGCTGGTTGGCTATGGCATAACGATATTAATACCTCTTTGATGACCACCCTATATTATCGTTATCTCACCAACCAGATTACGGAAGTATCACGCTATATTGAAAATGGAGTATTACTGACTACAAAGGAAAATCTGGAGTCAAGCCATAATGCGGGTGCAGAACTTATCTGGAATTATTCCATAAATAACTGGTTTGCTTTTAATTGGAATGTGAATGGATATTATAACCAGATCAATGCCCAAAAGCTGGGATATGGCAAGCACAAAGATACTTTTTCATGGAGTACTTTGCTCAACGCAAATATAACTCCATTCAAGCATTGTATGCTACAGATCAATGCACGATACCGTTCTGCTACACTGATTCCCCAAGGACGTCGTGATGCCGATTACCGTATCAACTTGGGAATGAAGTATGATATTCCTCAAATAAACCTTTCTTTATTAGCTTCTGTTTCCGATTTGTTCGATACTTATCATAAATCGTTCACATTAGATACTCCCGATTTACAACAAAAAGTGGAAAAACGTCGTAATCCACGAATTTTCTATGTGGGATTGTCCTATGCGTTTGGTAAGAATAAAGCTAAAAAACATAATGCACAATTGGAATATGATGAAAATCTGTAAATTGATCATGCTTATATTATGCTTGCCTTTGATAAAATTGCAGGCGCAGGAGAATGACAGTATAGAAGTAATCGGTACTTGTGTGCAAGAAACAGCTAGAACCGATGGTGTTTTACCCATAGATATTGCCAAACAATCAGCTAATCCATACCGTTTTAAACCTTTGCAACTGATAATTCCCGCCACATTAGTGGGAGTCGGTATTGTCGGATTGGAAAGTGACTGGCTAAAATATCAGAATCGGGAAGTGCGGGATGAACTGCAGGAGAATATTGATAAAAGAGTTACAATTGATGATTTTTCTCAATATGCTCCTATAGCTGCTGTTTATGGATTAAATCTGTGTGGAATAAAGGGAAAACACAACTTTGCAGACCGAACAATCATTCTTGCTACGGCTTATTCAATCATGGGTATTACTGTAAACGGATTGAAAATGGCAACCCGAGTGGAACGTCCGGATTATAGTAGTCACAATTCGTTTCCTTCGGGGCATACAGCAACTGCATTTATGGGTGCGGAGTTTTTGAGAATGGAATATCAGGACGTTTCACCTTGGATAGGTGTTGCCGGATATGCAATTGCGGCAGGAACAGGCTTTTTCCGTATATACAATAACCGGCATTGGCTGACGGATGTATTGGCCGGTGCAGGTATCGGAATCTTAAGTGCAAAAGCTGCATATTGGTTGTATCCTGCAATTTCAAGGATGCTTTGTCGCAAGCGTTTTCTGACGAATACATTTGTTTCTCCTTATATATCCCCAGATGAAAAAGGTATTTGTTGTCGAATTACTTTTTAGTAATCAGGTCGATCTCTTAGATTTGTCGTAATTAATTGATTGTAGAATTCGGAAATTTGTACTTAAATATTGGAGTTTGCAAAGCTTTGGTTATCAATGTGTTATAAAAGAGAGATTTTCCTTTAAAACCAACGGGTCGTTCCTTTAAAAGGAACGACCCGTTCCACACCGAGAAACACATCGTTTCTTTTAAAGAAATATGTTTCTCCATAGACAGGATATGTGAATTTGATTATATCTGTTGATATTTATTGTTCTATCATTCACGTTGCCCGGTCTTATTTCAATGCTTCTATGATTCTTGGTAACATTGTCCAGATTGTATTCTCATCTTGTGCAGTAAAAAAGTTGCCATCTATTTCCGATTTTTCATCCGTGGCGGTTCCATTTTGAATTGCCGGTTTGGCTAGTGGGTGAACTGCTATTTTTTTGCCTTTCGTTATACCTGTAAAGTCAAACATCATGGCGCCGGCACAATGCCCGATCATCACCTTTCCTTTTTCTCCGAAGGTCTTGATGACTTCCATCAAGTCTACATTGTAAGGCTTGTCTGCGTATTGCTGGAATACAGGTACTGCATCACCGCAAGAGAATACGAGTGCGTCAAATTCGTCCTCATGTCCTTTTAGATTGGCTATTACATCATCTACTGTCAGGGTAATTCCTGAATTAGTTTTGATTTCTTTCGTATCCGATACGGCAAATACTTTATATGGAATGCCGTTTTCGAAAAAAGCTTCTAAATACTGGAATAAACCACACCCATTTACCGGATTAACTGCTAAAACTGCTACTTTCTTTGCCATAATCATAATTATTAGAGTGAAACAATAGTTATTTTTAGTAAGTTTATTACTTTTGTGATGCAAATGTATCTACCTTGATTGAGAAATACAAGAACGCACCTCAGAATAAGGAAGTTACATGGAAGTAACTATTGCTGAAACTCAACAATATACAAAACGTTAAAAGATGAAAAACTTTCACTCGACAGGGAATTGTCCCGTAAGAGATGTTATATGCCGCTTGGGAGACAAATGGTCGATGCTGGTACTCATTACTTTGAATGCCAATGGCACGATGCGTTTTAGTGATATTCATAAAACGATAGAGGATATTTCACAGCGGATGTTAACTGTTACTCTTCGTACGCTTGAATCTGACGGCTTGGTTGAACGGAAAATATATGCAGAAGTTCCTCCCCGTGTAGAGTATTACCTGACAGATACAGGAGGAACTTTGATTCCTCATCTTGAAGGATTGGTTGGCTGGGCTTTAGAAAATATGGATACGATTCTGGAGCATAGGAAAGGCAGCTGATCAGTCAGGACAATTGTGTTGTCAGGCGCAAATGAAAACAAACAGGACTTCATTTGCGCCTGATAATCCATAATGAAGACGGATGCTACTTTATTTCATTCCATCCCGGTGGAGTTGTATTTAGCAGATGGCGCACGAAGAAATCATAGCGTTTATGTTCACCATAACTTTCTCCCATCGTATGATGGGCTCCGGGGATGACGACTAATTCAAAATCTTTATTAGCTTTGATCAGGGCGTTCACTACCTGCATGGTGGAAGCCGGATCTACGTTATCATCCATTTCACCTACTACCAGCATTAGCGGACGGCTAAGCAGATGGGCGTTTTCAACATTCGATCCTTCTTTATATTGCTCCCCAATGGGGTATCCCAGCCATTGCTCATTCCACCAGATTTTATCCATGCGGTTATCATGGCAACCGCAGGCTGAATATGCTGCTTTATAGAAGTCCGGATGAAACAGTACTGCTGTCATTGATTCTTGTCCACCTGCGGAGCAACCATATATTCCGACACGATCTATATCCATATAAGGATACTTTTGGGCAGCAGATTTTATCCAGGCTATATGATCGGGTAACCCGGCATCTTTCAGATTCTTGTAGCACACGTTTTCGAAACTGCGTGAACGGAAAGAAGTTCCCATACCGTCTACCATTACAACAATAAAACCGAGTTCGGCAATACCACTCATATAATAGTTGTAGGGGATGAAATTCTTGGGGACGTATTGGCTGCCGGGCCCTTGGTAGATGTATTCCAGAACAGGGTATTTCTTGGCGGGGTCGAAGTTGGAGGGACGAATGATGATTCCCCACATATCCGTTTTCCCGTCACGTCCTTTGGCTGTGAATACTTCGGGGGCTTTCCAGCCTTCCGCTATCAAACGGCTGATATCGGCAGTTTCGAGTGGCATGGTGACTTTTCCGTTTTCAGCATTGCGGAGTACAGCTATGGGGGCTTTGTCTACCATTGAATATACATCGACTAGATATTGCATATCTTTGGAAAACCATGCGTTATGCATTCCTTCTTCCGGAGTGAGGCAAGTGAGATTTTTGCCATCGAAGCCGATACGATAGTAACGGATCAGGTAGGGATCTTCATTGGCCTGTACACCATTTGCCGAAAAATAAATAAGTTGGTTCGTTTCATCTACACGAAGAATATCACGTACATACCATTCGCCTTTGGTTATTTGATGAACAGGTTGGGCTGTGGTGCGATCATACATATACAGATGATTCCAGTTGTCACGTTCACTCATCCATATCATCCGTTTTCCATCTTGCAAGTCGTGGCGGAAATGGCGGGAATAATTGACGTATTTATCACTTGTTTCTTCTATCAACGGACGTACTTTTCCTGTTGTAGCCGAAAGCTCCAGTACCCGGTAAACCTGATGGCCGCGTTGGTTGTATTCGAAGGTAACGGCTTGACTGTCTTTGTTCCATTCGGGACTCGTAAGATAATATTGTTGAGAGAATAAATCTGTTGATGGAATCACACCGTGTCCTGTTTCTACTTCGTAAATGCAGGGTATCCTAAATGGAAGTTCGTCTCCCGGTTTGGCATACTCTTGTTTGTGGAGTTTAGGTTGAAGTTGGTCGGCAGGGGAGGATTCAACATAATATACATAGCGTTTTTCTACCGGGCGGATCTTGCAGGAAGCCACTTTCTTACTGTCGGGAGACCAGCGGATATAGGCTGAGTAATAATTTCCCAAAGTACCGTCGAGACTTAACTGTTTTTCTTTTCCGGTGGCTATTTCCTTTACATATATATTATGATTCTTAATGAATGCTACATATTTCCTGTCAGGAGAGGAGACGGGAGTTGCTGTTTTTTCGTCGTCAGTTTCCATCCAGTGGCGTTGTTTGTGTGGAGCCGGCAGAGTGCCTTCGTCTGTCAGCTGATTGGTGTTGATGGCATACATCCATCGATGATTGTTGAAGACGAAACGTAGTGTATCCAACTCCTTATTGACTGACAGACGATCCAGATAAAGAGAAGTCGATTCTATTTTACGTCCTGATGCTTCACTTAAAGCCGTTGCCATAAGTTTGTGGTCGAACAAGTCTTTCCTGTTTTTATGGTCGGCATTCACTAATACATAGAGACGTCCTTCGGGAGTATTTCGCACATACCAGAAATGATGTGTTTCATCAATCCACTCCGGATTCACATTGGAATAGAATACTTTGTTGGCACTGAATTTTTCTCCTGATGAGTAAGCGCGGCGGTAATCTTCTATGGTACCTTGTGCAATAGCTGTGTTTGTGCAAAAGAGCAAGACTGCTAATAGAAAAATAGATCTGTTGAGTTTCATGATAATGTTGATTATGATGTCTTTGATAAGAGAAATTTCTTTTTTAACTAAGTGTATTTATTGATGTCTTTTCTCTTAGGCAAAGATACAAAAAAAAAGAAAATCTCTGATGTGATTTTTGTAGATGGGTAAAAAAAGGTGGTGTGTTTTTCGCTCAATTATGGGTGAAAAAATGAGCAGAGTTGATTTTAGACCTTACGTGAAGGTATTTTGCACTTTGTTTTAATATAAAAACATCATATTTGCAGTAGATTTTTAAAAGTATATTAAATAGATAGAAGAGAAAATAACAATAGGAAATTAGAAAAGGTAAAAGAATTGTTTTTGGGATTTTATTAGTGTTGATTGGTAATAGTGTAATAAATAATCTTTGTTAATATGAATAGTATGAAAAAGAAACATTCTTTTTATAATAAAGAGGATTTCCTGCATAGTCCTTGGTTTTTATTTATCTGCTGAAAAAGAAGAAAGAGAACTGTCGAATGAAAAATATAGAAAGGCTAACGGATAATTAAGTTGGTTATCTATACGAGTAATAATCGATGTTTTAACTATTAAATTTATACATAAAAATGAAAACAAAAAGAGACAGATTTAATCTGTTTGAGAAGAGATGTTCAATGCTACTTCTCTTATTTATGGTGAGTGTCGCTTCTTTTGCGATGTCCGACCAATCACCGGCAACAGTTCGCGGTCGGGTAATTGATTCTAATGGGGAAGCTCTTATTGGTGTATCGGTTTTGGTACGTAGTACGCAAAAGGGTACAATTACCGATAGTGGAGGTAATTTTTCTATTCCTGGTGTATCTGTCGGCTCAGTTCTGGAGTTTAGTTATATTGGTTTCGTTAAAACGGATAAGAAATTTGACGGTAAGGAAATGACAGTTATTATGCTGGAAGACAATACCTCATTGGATGAGGTTGAAATAGTGGCTTTCGGAACCCAAAAGAAAGAAAGTGTAATTGGTGCTATTACTACTATTGCTCCGGCTGAGTTGAAAGTGCCATCCAGCAACTTGACGACCTCTTTTGCCGGACGTATGGCGGGTATGATTTCTTATCAGCGTAGTGGAGAGCCGGGTGCTGATGATGCTTCCTTTTTTATTCGTGGAATTACAACTTTCGGCTACAATCAGAATCCTCTGATCCTGATTGATAACATTGAGTTGACCACTGCCGATCTGTCTCGCTTGAATACAGATGATATCGAGAGTTTTTCAATTATGAAAGATGCTACTGCTACAGCACTTTATGGAGCACGCGGTGCAAATGGTGTGATTTATGTGAAAACAAAAGAGGGACGCAAGGGAAAAGCAAAACTGAATATCAGAGTAGAAAATTCAATTTCGCAGGCTACAAGAGAGATAGAACTAGCCGATCCTGTAACTTATATGCAATTGTATAATGAAGCAATTGTTACCCGTGATCCGAGCCAGCCGATTTATTTCTCGGAGGATAAGATTGCTAATACAGTCCCTGGTTCAAACTCACTTATATATCCGGCTACTGATTGGAAAAAGGAGTTGTTGAAAGATTTCACAATGAACCAACGTGCTAATGTAAATATCAGCGGTGGTGGTGATGTGGCACGTTATTATGTGGCAGCATCGTTCTCACAAGATAATGGTATTTTGAAGCAGGATGGAAATAATAACTTTAATACCAACATTAATTTGAAGAAGTATACATTGAGATCAAATGTAAATATCGATGTTACAAAGACTACGGAGCTGTTGGTGCGCTTGAGTGGGGCATTCGATAATTATTCCGGTCCGGTTACTTCAGGTACTGAATTGTATAATATGGTAATGAAAGCCAGTCCGGTCATGTTTCCTGCCAAATATCCGGTTGATGCAGAACATCAATATGTAAAGCATACACTTTTTGGGAATGCGAGTGACGGAGTTCTTTACCTGAATCCTTATGCTGAAATGGTACGTGGTTATAAAGAATATGAACGTTCGAATCTGGGAGCACAGATAGAATTGAAACAAGATTTAAAGTTTATAACCGAGGGGTTATCTGCCCGATTGATGATCAATGCGTCCCGCATTTCTTATTACGAACAACCTCGCTGGTATAGTCCATATTATTATGGATTGTCAACTTATAACCAGTATACAGGAGAGTATAGCATTGACATGTTGAATTCGGAAGGGACCAATAAAGGTACTGAATATCTGACCTATGATACAGGTAAAGGAAAGAAGGAGCTAACTTCAACAACTTACATAGAAGGAGCATTGAATTATGCGCACGATTTTAAGAAACATGGGGTCGGGGGATTATTGGTGCTACAGATAAATAACCGTAAATATCCTAATTCTTCCACTCTTCAAGGTTCGTTACCTTATAAAAATATAGGTCTTTCAGGGCGTTTCACTTATAGTTATGATAAACGTTATTTTTCAGAGTTTAACTTTGGGTATAATGGTTCGGAGCGTTTTGAAAAGAATAATCGTTGGGGATTCTTCCCATCATTTGGTTTGGGATGGATGATTTCGAATGAGAAATTCATGGAACCATTGCAAAATACCATTTCTAAATTGAAACTTCGTGCATCATATGGTTTGGTTGGTAATGATAATATCGGTAGTGAGCGTTTTTATTATTTGTCCGAGATTTCAATGAATTCTTCGGCAGTCGGTGCCAGTTTCGGATATAATAAAGGAGCTTATGGCAAGAATGGAGTCTTAGTAACGCGTTATGCTAATCCGGAAATCTCATGGGAAAGAGCTACTAAAGTGAATTATGCTTTAGAATTGAGCTTGTGGAATGAGCTGAATATGACGCTTGAATATTATACAGAACATAGAAAGAATATTCTGCAATCGCGTGCTACTATTCCTAATTCGGTAGGATTGAAAGCTACTCCGTATGCGAATATCGGAGAAGCGAAAGGTAGTGGTGTCGATCTGGCCCTCGATTATAATAAGATGTTAGGCAAGAAGGGATGGATACAGGCACGTGCAAATTTTACATATGCTAAAAGCAAATATACAGCTTATGAAGAAATGGATTGGGGCTATCCTTGGAAAAGCCGTATTGGATTCCCTACCACTCAAACTTGGGGATATATAGCCGAAGGACTTTTTATCGACGATGCAGATGTAGCCAACTCACCTAAACAGTTCGGTACTTATGGGGCAGGTGATATCCGTTATCGTGACTTGAATGGAGATAATGTGATTACAGAAGCGGATCAGGCACCCATAGGATATCCTACCAGTCCTGAAATCATTTATGGTTTTGGCCCGAGCTTTGGTTTCAGTAACTGGGATTTTTCATTCTTCTTCCAAGGTTCTGCACGCTCCTCCTTCTTCTTGGATTATAGTAAAATGTCACCTTTCTTTCAGGCAAGTGGTCAAAATGGTATGGGAGGAGATTATGGAAGTAACAGGATGACAACGACTAACAATCTGGCAAAAGTTATAGCTGATAATCATTGGTCGGAAGATAATAGAGATGCTAACGCTCTCTGGCCACGTTTGTCTACTTATTCAATCAGTAATAATAATCAAACCAATACCTGGTTTATGCGTAACGGAGCTTTCCTTCGTTTGAAACAAGTGGAAATAGGATATACATTACCGAAAAGTATACTGTCGAAATTAGGTGTCAGCAATTGCAGATTCTATTTGTCGGGAACCAATCTGTTTTGTGTTTCCAGTTTCAAAGACTGGGATGTTGAAATGGCTGGTAATGGTTTGGGATATCCATTGCAACGGGTATATAACATAGGCCTTAATTTAACTTTTTAAATGCTTGAAGATATGAAATCGATAAAACAAATTATACTTATAGCACTTGTCATAGTTACATCCGCGTGTAATGATTATATTGATGTAGTGCCGGATAATGTGGCAACTCTTGATAATGCTTTTGCATTGCGGAATGAGGCCGAAAAGTATCTCTTTACCTGCTATTCCTATTTACCGCGGCATGGAAGCGCAGATTATAATCCCGCTTTCTTCGGAGGAGATGAATTGATTCCGGGAATAGATATGGCCAATGGCATAAATCCACGCTACCTTATCATTGGTCGCCAGGGTATTTCTACAGTCTATATGGACTTCTGGGATGGCTATAACGGAGGACAAATGCAGCGGAGCAGTGGCGATGGAAAAGGAGCTTATGATGCTATTCGCGATTGCAACATTTTTCTTGAAAATATAGGTCTTGTACCTGATATGACGGAAGAAGAACGCCAGCGTTGGATTGCTGAAGTTGAGTTTCTGAAGGCTTATTATCATTTTTGGTTAGTGAAACAATACGGTCCTGTTATTATTGTTGATGAAAATCTGCCGATTGATGCAGGTATAGAAGAAGTAAAACAATACCGGAATACACAGGATGAATGTTTTGACTATATAGTGGGATTGCTCGACAAGGTTATTGCTAATGAATATCTCCCTGATAAGATAACTAACGAGGCTGAAGAATTAGGAAGAGTAACCAGAATGATTGCAAAAGCAGTAAAATGTGAAGTCCTGATAAACCGGGCAAGTCCGTTGTTTAATGGCAATACATTCTATACCGGAATGAAAGACAAACGGGGCATTGAAATATTTAACCCCAATAAGAGTGAAGAAGAGAAACGTCAACGTTGGATAGAGGCTCGTGATGCGTGTCTGGATGCAATTCAGTTTGCCGAAGGTCTGGGACATAAACTGTACTATTATACTCCGGGCGAATACCCGGGACTCAGCGAGGAAACACTGGCTAAACTGAATATCCGTATGGCGATTACTGACAAATGGAATACTGAAGTAATTTGGGGAGATGCTAATAGTTGGGTAGGAACGCAAAGCAAAGATTTATCACTTCATTCATTGCCACGTGATCTTGATCTGAATAAGATTAAGAATACGACACAGCGCAATAACTATGCGGTTCCTATCAAGATAGCAGAACAATTCTACTCCAAAAACGGAGTACCCATTACAGAGGATAAAACGTGGAATTATATAGAACGCTATAAACTTCGTCAGGCAACAGAAAATGAGAAGTATCTTATTAAAGAAGGAGAAACAACCTGTCAATTGAATTTTGACCGTGAAATTCGTTATTATGCTTCACTTGGCTTTGACCGCGGTATATGGTTCGGACAAGGAAAGACAGATGATAACTCCTGTTATTTTGTTCAAGGACGGTTTGGGGAAGCAGCAGCCAATTCAGTCAGAAATTCATGGAATTACACAGGACTTTGGGCTAAGAAACTAGTCCATTTTAAAACAGTTATTTCAGAAGGCACAAGTGGCCAGACTGCTGTAGAATACCCGTTTCCTATCATTCGTCTGAGTAGCTTGTATTTATGGTATGCCGAAGCTTTAAATGAGTCGGGAGAAACGGATTTGGGTAAAATCTTTGAATATGTAGATGAGGTCAGAAAACGTGCCAGTCTGAATGGAGTGGAAGAATCATGGAAAGAATATTCTACTAATCCGGATAAACTGAATACGTTGATCGGACGAAGAGAAATCATACAGCAGGAGCGCTTGATTGAATTTGCATTTGAAGGTCAGAGATATTGGGACATGCGTCGTTGGCTACGTGCACATACAGAATTTCCTAAACCACTGACCGGATGGAACCTGAAAGGTGAAACTGCTGAGGATTATTACAATGAAACAACAGTTCTGGCCCCGGTATTCCGGATTAAAAACTATTTCACTCCTCTTAGCGAAACAGAGTTAAGACGGAATACTAATTTATTGCAAAATTACGGATGGTAAAATATTAAATACAAAGATTATGAATAAAACAATTATATATAGTTTGTTAGCCGTCTTTTTGTGCTTGTCATTTGTCAACTGTGGCGACGAAGACGTAAATGCCCCCAGAGGCACTGATGAAGTTCCCGCTCAAATTGATATCAATACAATAGAGATAAAAGACTTAAGCGGCACTTCCTATATTTACTACGAACGTCCGAATGATCGGAATTTAAGGTATGTACAGGCAGTATATACACTGGCGGATGGAACAGAGCGAAAATTCAATGCTTCATATTTCACAGATTCAATTGTTGTGGACGGATTCCCGAAGGAGGGTGAATATGATGTAAAACTATATTCGGTGAGTTATGCTGAAAAACGTTCCGAACCGATTGTTGTGAAAGTGCATCCCGAACAGCCTCCTTATGAGAAAGTCCTGACAGATTGTAAGATTGAAGATACATTCTCCGGTTTCCGCTTTATTTCAAAGGATGAGGTTGGAACAGATTTATCCATTATTTTCCTGAAACAAGTTGGCAATAAGGATTGGGAAGAGATAAGTGCTTATTACACGCGTAAGTCTAATTCTTTATTACACATTGTCAGAGGAATGGAGTCGCAGGAGACAAAAATAGGAATTTATGCTACGGATAAGTGGGGGCATAAATCAGATACTACTTATGTGACGGTAACACCTTGGTATGAAATCGAAATTCCTAAAAAGAATCCGTTGTGGAAGAACATGGCTCTGCCGGGTGATGCCGAAATGCATTCATGGGGTAGTAGTTCTCATGTAGCTGTAGAAAAGTTGTGGGATGGAATTACTGTAGAAGTTGCAGGAAATGATGCATGGAATACTTGTTATCATACAATACCCGGTAGCGGTCTGCCAAAATGGTCTTCCATTGATTTAGGTGCAAAATATGTTTTCTCACGTGTCGTGTTCCATTGGCGTGGAGGTACTACCAGTTCCGCTTTCAGCAATTATACTCCGAAAGTGCTCGAAATGTATGGCAGTAACAATCCTACAATGAGCGGTGAATGGGACGATAGCTGGACTAAGCTCGAGACATTTAACATTGTTCGTGAAGATGGTAGTCAGACTCCGCAGTCGGATATGGCCCTGACTGCTAACGAGAAGTTGCAGGCTGCAGAGGGGTATAATCTGGATTTTCCTGTCGGAATTGAGGCTTACCGGTATGTTCGTCTGAAAATAATCAGTACATATGGCGGGCTTGATTATACGGCAATTGGAGAAATGACATTGTATGGACAAGAACCGGAAGAATAATAAAATCTGATTAGACATGAAAACATTACATATAATAAAAACAAATTTAATAGGTCTCATATTGCTTGCTGTTGTTTCAGCATGTGGAGGAATGGATGAAACTTACAAAGATTATATAGGAGACAAACCGATTGTATATCTGGCAAGAAACGAGTCAGATTCAATAAAGGTACAGTATGGACGTGAAAGAGTGAAAATGACTATACCACCGACTATGGACCCTAGAATAGAGTATGTCAAAGTAACTTGGAACAACGGTATGTATGAAAAGAAAATTCCCGTCGTTTATAAAGAGCCGACAGTATTTATTATTGATGAGAATCTGCCGGAGGGAATGTATGATTTTGTCATCACAAATCATACGGAAGATGGCTTGTTTTCTATTTCAGCATCTGCAACAGGTGAAACTTATGGAGCAACCTATGAAAGCTATTTGCGAAATCGTAATATTCAGAAGATAGAAGTAGATATGGCAACGAGTGATATGACGCTCCATTTTCCTATGTTAAGTGATAGTATCATTAAAGGGACAGAAATGAAGTGGATGCAAGATGGTGTCGAAAAAACAGAATATTTTCCTAATACAGAGGATAATATGATTTCGATTGAGAATTTTCCTCTTACTGATGAAGAAATCGGGGAGTTCCAGTATCGTGTACATGTCTTGCCCAATGAGGATGCTATAGACGTATTTTATAGCGAATGGCAAACTTGTCGTTTTCAGGTTGAGGAAGAAGTGGTACCTGCATTGATTGAATCTGGAAATTGGAGTATTACTACTTCATATCCGACTTTAGTAGATGGAAGCAATGGACCTGCAAGGCTCTTGACAGATGGTGACCCAAAGACTTTTATGTCTTTGAGAAAACCCGGTAAGAATGAAATACCATCAGATGCAGTTTGCTACTTTATTATTGATCTGCAAAATGAAAATAAATTTGACTACATCGAATGGTATCATAGAGGTGGTGATACCCAATTAGGCTTGAGGGCTTGGGGGATAGCTGCCTATGGAAGTAATGATGGAATGACCTATACGAAGATTGGAGATGATATTAATATTCCAGGCGAAACAGATAAGACTATAATGAATGCAACACTTTCTCTTTTGGAATCAACTTATCGGTATCTCAAAATAGAATTTACTCGTTGGGATAAGGTTAATAATTCAGCTATACAGGTAGGAGAATTCAAACTTGGATATTCGAAGACTCAAACAGGCAAAGGAGTTGGAGTAATACTGTAACGTTACATACAAAGTAACTACTGGTAAAAGAGAAATACAGAATAATTAAAAACTCTGTATTTCTCTGCTTCATGCTTGCATAAAAGCAAATTACGGATACATGAACTTAATAGCAACTTTATGAGCTGATAGAAGCCTGTAAAATTGATTTGTATTGGTATATGCAACTTTTTAAACGTAAAAAAATGATCGATAAATTTAACAGCCTTATATTGGCGACATTTTTGAGTATAGGCTCCGCAGGCTATGCAACTGTACCGGATATTCGTTCTTGCGATGTGGTCTGGACAACACCCTCGTCTAATCCAGCTGAATCAATGCCGTTCGGAGGAGGAGACATAGGGGGCAATGTTTGGGTGGAGAATGGAGATGTGTTTTTTTACCTACAACAAAGTGGCTGTTTCAGCGATAACGGAGAATATTTAAAACTTGGACGATGGAGGGTATCCATGACGCCAAATCCTTTAAAAGGTTTTAAAACGTTCAACCAGACTTTGAATCTCCGCGACGGCTATATTTCCTTTACAATAGGGAATGATTCGGTAAATGTTCATCTCAATATTTGGGTAGACATCCCAACTCGTTCTGTGCAACTTGCCATAGCAAGCGACAAAAATATAAATCTGACTGTCAGCTACGAGAATTGGCGAACAAGAACTTATGTGCTAGAGAATGATAATCATGGACGTTTTGGAGCCTATGCCCTTGAATATTACCCAGGAGAACTCAGAAAGGGACTTGATAACGTTAGCTATACTGACGAGGGAATAATGTTCTATCATAGAAATTCGCCATCCGCTCTTTCGCCACAATTAATGATTTCTCAACAAGGACTTGAAGAATATAAAGGATTTATTGTAGATAAAAACAGCAATCTGACTTTCGGCGGTTTCATTTCTGGGAAGGATTTTGAACCTGCCCCTCAAGGCATCGGCGTGTTTTACGACACCCCCTATGAGGCGTGGAAGCTTAAAAGTAAACGTTCTTCAAAATCTCATCAACTTACAATTTCCACATGCCGTAAGCAGACCGCTACACTCGCAGAATGGAAAACAGAGTTAACTAAGTCTGTAAAACTTTCGGAGAAGGCACGTGGCAATCACCGAAAAAACATAAAATGGTGGAATGAATTCTGGAACCGTAGTTATATCCTGACTGATCCGTACCACAAAGATAAAGATGTACGAGCCTGGCAGATTGGACGTAACTATCAGTTGATGCGTTATCAATTAGGATGTAACTACTACGGAGAGTATCCTTCGAAATTCAATGGAGGCAATTTTACTTTCGATCCAATCACCGTGGAGAAGAAATATAAACATGATCCGGACTGGCGTCAGTGGGGAGGAGATGTATTCACTGCACAGAATCAGCGCCTTCTTTATTGGCCTCTTCTTAAAACAGGCGATTTTGAGGCCATGAAATCCCAATTCAATCTTTATGAGTGGGGGCTTAATGGAGCGAAGGCAAAGGTTAGGAAGAATTTCGGACATAACGGAGCTATGTATTGTGAATATGCGCATTCATCAGGCCTCGATATTCCGTCCGGTTGGGGATGGTTAAATGGTAACGGTCGACTTAGAGGTATCGAAATACCTTTTGGTGATTCTCGTGCAGACGCTACAAAAGGATATAATTCAATCGTAGAAAAGGGTATTATGGCAAATCCCATGATTTCATATCATTGGGAATCTCAAGTAGAGAATGCCTACATGATATTGGAATATAATAGATATTCAGGACAGAGTATCGACCGTTATCTACCATTTATTAAAAATTCATTAATCTTCTTCGATGAGCATTACCGGGTACGTCAGGCCATGCGCAACGGCTCGGAACTGGACTCGGATGGTAAAATTGTATTTTATCCTGCCACCTCTTGTGAATCTTATCGTGGAGCAAGAAATCCAGCCGATTTAGTAAGTGGAATTAGCGCTTGTCTAGAATCTCTAATAGGTCTTAAATCGGATTCTATTTCGACCAATGAAAGAGAATACTTCCATCAATATCTAAATCGGATGCCTGGACTTTATTTCGTTCCGGACTCCACAGGCAGGACAATAGTTAAACCTGCTGAATCATATAAAAAATATCAGAATGAAGAGTGTCCACAATTTTATCCGCTTTTCCCATTTAACCGGTATGACATCGAAAGTCCCGAAATTGAATTTTTTAGAAATACTTGGGAAAGAGGCAATTTTATTAAGGATAAGATTGACAGCTGGCATCAAGACGGAATCTTTTATGCTAGAATGGGAATCACTGAAAAAGCGTATGCATATAATAAAAGAAAATTAGCAGATTCACCGCGACGTTATCCGACCTTTTGGGGACCCGGACACGACTGGACGCCCGACCATAATTGGGGTGGTTCTGGAATGATAGGTCTGCAAGAGATGCTTTTGCAGACTGTTGATGATAAGATATACATCCTTCCGGCATGGCCAAAAGACAGGGATGTCTGCTTCAAACTCCATGCGCCACACCAGACTGTGGTCGAAGTTCACTATCTTGGCGGAGAAATAATCAAGCTTGATGTCACCCCGCAATCACGGGAAAAGGATATTATTGTACCATCGAGATATTTCTAACACTGATATAGTCCAATAATAAGTTGTTTTGTTGAGAGGAGGGAATCGTGGTCAAAGGTGTTGAATTTGGAGCTAAAGTCAATGATATTATCATATAAGTACTTCGTTTATGCGTAAGGAAAGAACTGCTAAAGATGAGGCACTTCGTCGGATTTCACGGTCAGAGTTCAGCTGTGAAAGGGCTACCTGCTTGGAGGGAAGTTTTGAAACACAGAAACAGCATTACTCGCAGGACAGGATAAAAGCCAGCAATAGGAACACAGAAATGCTTTGGATTTTCTTCGGAATGCATACAGTCAATGCAGTATGTATGATTGGAAAGGTAGAAAAGAAGAAAAGACTGACGGCATAATCAGAACTAAGGCAGGAGAAAAACGGGAGAGTTTATTAACCTTCTGGCAAAGGACATGCACCCAAGGCATAATTGGAGGGTGAAAGATAACTATATGTAAAGAATATTGTCTAAAAAGGAAAACGATTTGAGAGGTTGGCTAGAAAAATAAAGAGAAAAGTCTCTTAAAGTTAATACTTTTCCCTTCATTTAAAGAAAATACAGCCATTTACTGAATGTCCCTAATTGGAACTGATGTTTTTAAGCCTTTACCGTATTTTCATTCTTCATTTTTTCCTGATACTCCGTAGGAGTGATTCCAAATTCATCTTTAAAGCACTTGGTAAAGTATTTGGGTACCGAGAAGCCTGTAGCATAAGCTACCTCGGATATATTGACGGATTTGTCTTTCAGCATTATACAGGCATGTTTCAGTTTTATATTCCGGATAAATCCCAGAGGGGTAAGTCCTGTGATAACTTTAAATTTCCGGGTTAGTGTAGAAGTAGACATGTTAAGTTCCATAGCCATTTGTGGAATGTCGAAATTAGATTCACTCAAATGGGTCTCAATACATTCGATGGCGCTGTTCAAGAATTGTTCGTCAACACTTTGATAATCCAGAGTCGAAATATTCATTTCTGTTTTCGTACGGAAACTTAGCTGGCGTGATTCGCGTGCTTTGAGTAGGTTTTCTATACGTGCTTGTAATATTTTCATTTCAAACGGCTTTGCGATGTAGCTTTCTGCTCCTGCTTTGTAACATTCTATCTGATCTTCCGTTCCGTTTTTGGCGGTCAACATTAATACAGGGATATGACTGGTCTGTACGTCAGTTTTTAAGTGTCGGCAGAATTCCAGTCCATCCATTTCAGGCATCATTAGATCGCATATTGCAATATCTATATTGTTTTCGGAGAGCAATTTGAGCCCTTCGATTCCATTTTTTGCTGTAATGAGTTGGTAGCTCTTACCTAAGATGTTTCTCATTAATTCCCGCAGATCTTTGTTATCATCGACAAATAGGATGCATGGTCTGTCATTTGTTTCTTCATTTTCTATCACTGATTCTATTTCTTCATTGGGTAATATAGTCGATTCGTAAATTTCCTGTTCGGTATATATATCTTTGTCAATGGGGATTTCTACTGTAAACACAGAGCCTTTATTAGTTTCGCTTTGTACTTCGATGCTTCCATGATGCAATGTTATCAATTCTTTTGTCAGTGATAAACCAATACCATTGGATTCACATCCCGGGAGTCTTTTGTTATTATAGAACTTATTGAATATCAGTTTAATTTCTTTGGCAGAGATACCGATACCTTCGTCCTCTACTTGGATGAACAGATATCTGAATTCATCCCTTCGGTTTACTTTCAAGACCAGCCGAATTTGTTTATGCTCGGGAGTATATTTGATTGCATTTGAAAGTAGGTTGAATAGTATCTTGTCCATTTTGTCAAAATCAATATACCCTTGAATGTCTTCTTCAATTTGAGTTATCAGTCGGATGCCTTTTTTTTGAGCTAATGTTTGAAAATTGGATGCAACAATTTCTGAAACAAAAGAAGATATGTCCCCCTTGCTGACCTTAATAATCATTTTTCCATTTTCTACTTTGCGGAAATCCAGAATTTGTTGCAATAGCCTTTTGAGACGGTTTACATTAGCTCGCAAAATGGAGATTTGATTTTCAGAAGTTTTATCATTTTGTTCCAGTTCATCTGTAACACAGGAGATGATGGTCAACGGTGTCAGTAGTTCATGGGATATATTTGTGAAATAATTCAATTTTATCAAAGTGAGTTCTTCCTGAAGTTTGATTGTGTTTTTTTCTTTTATTCTTTGGGTATAAATTTTAAAACTATAATATATAAGGGTCATGATAATGATTGCATATAGGCAGTAAGCATACCATGTCTCATAAATGGCAGGTAGCCGGTGGATGGTTATGGTACTCTCTTTTTCAATCCAATTGCCATATTGATCGGTCGTTTTTATTCTGAAAATGTGTTTCCCTTTGTTCAGTTGATTGTAGAAAGCGGAATGTTTGCCTTCGTCGATATGGGTCCATTTGGTATCTACCCCGTCCATTTTATAGGCATATTTTATCTTTTTCTTATGTGTGTAATTGAAAGAAGAAAATAATATCTCTATGTTTCTGGCATCTGAAGGCAAAGTAATCTCATGAACAGAATTATTTTTATTCTGTTCATGAGAGGAGAATAAAAGTGAATGGCTGTCTACCTTGATATCTGTAACCAAGACATGATTGACAGAAGCCTTTTCTGCAAGATCATTGATCGGCATGATTTTTATGAAGCCTTTGTGCCCTCCTGCATATAAAACCCCTTTTGTGTCTATAAAAGCGGCTCCATAACGGAAAGAGGATATGAATATATGATCGTCGGTAACCGAATAAGTTGTGTTATCTGCTTGTTTTAAATCATGTCGGACGATATATTTATTATATACAATCCAGATATTTTCTCCATATGATCTTATTTTTCGGATTTGATTTCCTTTTAGCCTCCATATAGTAGTCTGGTCTGTAATTTGTTCTGTCTTTTTATTGTATGTGAGTAGACGTCCCAGTGAAGTAGAAAACCATATTTGATTATTTTTATCGATGCATAGGCTGTTGATAGATTCGTCATTGAGGAAAGTAAATTCTTCAATGTGTTTTTTTACAAGTTTGGGTTGTTTATCATAGGTAAGCTGGTATATATTTTGTTGGTTGCTTATCCAGATGTAGCCTTCTTCATCTTCTGTGATATCAGTAATATCGGATATGTCAAACGGAGTTTTTGATACACAGGCAGAGTCTGAAGCTTTGGTGAATATTTTATTCTCAGTTCCAATCCATAAATTCCCGTTTCTGTCTTCGAATACTTGGCTGACATAACCCGGGGAAGAGTCTATCTTTAACAAATCAATTTCTTCCAATGTCGATATCTTCATCTCATCTTGTTTCATTCTCCATACTTTTGAAGCTTCTCGGCTTCCCAGCCACATCGTCCCATTTTTATGGGAAGGTTCGATGGTGCCTATATCAATAGAATATAAGTTGTTTCTGGCCGGTCCGTAGACTATTTTACGATTTTGCTCGTTATATAGACAAAGCCCGTATCGTGCTTGATTAAACCAAATGATGCCTTGTGAGTCTTTATTCAGGCAAATAATATTAGCATCGAGTCCAATTCCTTTCTGTATGTCATCAATGACATGGTTTTCGATTTTATTTTTCTCGAAAGTTATAGAATATCCCCGGTCGAAAGCTGCTAACCATAAGTTACCATTATAATCTTTAATGACCCGGCTGTACGATTTACTTTTGTCGATAGGGTAATTTTTGTTAGATAGATGTTCTGTATCTACTATTTCCAGTTCATTGTGTTCATTTGCCTTTAAAGTGTATAAGCCAAAGTGTGATAATGCCCATAGGTATTTGTATGTATTATCTTGTATAATATCATAGAAAGTCATTTCAGGCGTATTACGCACCGGATTATTGATTGTTTGTTGACGGAATAACTCATCTTTGGGAGCTCCGGGGAGAAAGTTCCAGATACCGTCACCCCATGTGGTGATCCAATAACGGTCTTCGTTGTCCTGAAACATTCTGATAGGATTATTACTATGACCGATTTTGGGGAAATTTGAAAATGAATCATCATTCGGAGAATATTTAAAGATACCTAATCCCCATGTTGTTACCCATATGTTACCGGAATGGTCTTCAAAGATAGCATTTGGACAGGCTTGAAAAGAAGATGAGGAAGAACTGAAAATATATTTCTTTAGGATTTTCAGGTCAGGACTACATTTGAATACTTCACTTCGGGTTGCAACCCAAGTTTGTCCATTTCGGTCTGTCAATATGTCTCTGATCTGTTTTTGCATGATTTGCGGATCGGGGAAGGAGATTATTTGATAATCAGTTTTACGAATTAGATTGACTCCTTTGTCGGTACCTACCCATATATGATGTTCGTCGTCTGCCAGACTGCTTATATTATTATTGATCAGTTGTTGTGGAGTTTCATAGTTATTATTGAAAATTTGTGTGTCATATCCGTCATAACGGACTAATCCATCGGGAGTTCCTATCCAGATGAAACCTTGTTTGTCCTGATGAATCGTTCTGATTTCATTTGAAGAAAGCTGGTCCAGGAATGGTATTGGTTTCGCTATGATTTGTTGCGCATGAATAGTTGATATTCCGGATGTCCAATAAAATAGACAACATATCAATAGGATTGAAAAGAGTGTTTTCATACTATACTTTACTTGTTAACGTTTAGTACAAAGATAGCGAATTAAAATAAAACAGCTTTTGTTTTTTTAAAGTATGGGGGGATAATTTCATGCATTTATGGGTGAAAAAAACGTCATTACTGATTTGTATACCATAGAGAATCAAAATTGTACGTCTTTTAATCAAGAAAATGGCATCTTTGCTTACGAAACAAAAAGTGGATAACATGAAAAATAGTTTTTTTATTGGGTATGTTATTTTTTTAGGAATAACAATAGGTAGTTGTACAGGAAAAGCAGAGGATAATAAATCTGGCGAACAGACAGTCAATCCTGCTGATACAATTTATTTGGGAGATTTGCGTGAAAAATTTGTGGGTGACTCTTTATTCTTTATGGTGGTTGCACCAGACCTGATTCTGGATAATAATCAGTATTTTTGGACAGTTACGGAATCGTCAGCTTTAGAAAAGGGGCTGACGAAGGAATATTATAAAAAAGTTAAACAGGAAGTCTCTGCAACCAATGATGCCATCAGGCGGGGAGTGATGAAAGGAGCCAATGTAAAACGCATTTATGATTTTCAGAAGATAAAAGTGGCAAAATAGAAAACAATAGAACAACATCGAAATATTGCAAAACTAAAAAACAATTATATATGAGAAATAAAATGTTACTCCTTTTCTTTATTATGTCCATAGCCGGATTCGTTCCAAGTATGGCAAAACAAGCAAAAGTAAAGGATGTTATGGATATAATTTATAAAGTGAATGATTATTGGCAATCTACCCATCCGCAACATGGGCGTGCCTTTTGGGACAATGCTGCATACCACACAGGAAATATGGAGGTTTATTTTTTGACACAAAAGACTGAATATATGGATTATTCATTGGCTTGGGCTGAATATAATCAATGGAAAGGCGCAAAATCTAACGATAAGAGCAAATGGAAATCGTCTTATGGTGAGACAGATGAGTACGTCTTGTTTGGTGACTGGCAAATATGTTTTCAAGTATATGCGGATTTGTATTCTATTCAACCGGAACCTAAAAGAATAGCCCGTGCCTGTGAAGTAATGGAGTATCAGATGAGTACATCGAGGCATGACTATTGGTGGTGGGCAGATGGTTTGTACATGGTAATGCCTGTAATGACAAAGTATTATAAAATCACAGAAAATTCGCTTTATTTGGAAAAATTGCATGAATATCTGCTTTATGCTGATAGCCTGATGTATGATAAGGAGGCAGGATTATATTATCGGGACCGTAAATATGTTTATCCCAAACATAAAAGTGTGAATGGTAAGAAAGACTTTTGGGCGAGAGGGGATGGCTGGGTGTTTGCAGGACTGGCTAAAGTGCTGGAAGACCTTCCCAAAACAGATAAATATCGGGATGAATATATCAAACGTTTCCGGACGTTGGCTGAATCTGTTATTGCATGTCAGCAATCCGAAGGTTACTGGACCCGTAGCATGCTTGATCCGGAACATGCACCCGGACCGGAAACAAGTGGTACTGCATTTTTTACTTATGGATTGTTTTGGGGAATTAATAATGGATTCTTAGATAAGAAAACGTATGAGTTGGCAGCAAAGAAAGCTTGGAACTATTTGGCAGATGTTGCATTGCAGCCAGATGGTAGGGTAGGTTATGTACAACCTATAGGTGAGAAAGCTATACCAGGGCAGGTCGTTGATGCCAATTCTACAGCAAATTTCGGTGTCGGGGCTTTCTTGTTAGCCGCTTGTGAGTATGTGCGTTTTTTATCAGGAAAGTAAGCTTAAGGTATATTGTAAAGTTATGAAACGTAATATAGTTGTAATCCTGTTTGCGGTAAGTTGGATGACAGGCTTATGGGCAAAAGAAGAAGTAACGAACAGTATTTTAGATATATATAGTGAATCTTCGGAGGCTGATTCTGTCTTTAGTGGTTATGAGATAACCTCTGAGGGTGCTTGGTGTTGGTTTGCCGACCCGAGAGCCCTTTATTACGAGAACGAGTCGGGGACGATAAGAAGTACATATATAGGCTACATTGATGTACACGGCAATATTAAAGCTACCCAGTACGATTATATAGCTAATAGAGCGAATGAAGTACTGGTACGTTCTTGCTTCCAACCGGATGATCATAATAATCCGACATTCCTCGTATTGCCGGATGAGCGTATTATGGTTTTCTATTCAAGACATACTGACGAACCTTGTTTTTATTATCGTGTGTCTAGGAAAGCTGGTGACATAACTACTTTAGGAGAAGAGAAAAAACTCATGACGAAAAATAACACAACTTACCCGTCTCCTTTTATATTATCAGCAGATCCTCATCATATTTATTTATGCTGGCGGGGAATTGAATGGCATCCTACTATAGCAAGAATACTTATTCCAGATATGAATGGTGATACAAACTTTGACTGGGGGCCTTACCAAATGGTGCAATCTACCGGTGCACGACCTTATGCCAAATATATGTCAAATGGTAAAGACCGAATATATATGACTTATACAACCGGTCATCCGGACAATGAGCAACCAAACTATGTATATTTCAATTATGTCGATATAAATGATATGAAATTGAAGGATATTCAAGGAAAGGTACTTTCAGTCATACAGAATGCTCCCCATCGTATTAATAAAAAAAACGATTATATCTCTGCTTATCCGGCAGCAGTGGTAGAACACTCTAATTTTCGTAATTGGGTGTGGGAATTGGCATTAGATATTTATGAAAATCCGGTAATTGCTATGGTGAGAATCAGTCCGGATAAGACAAAGCATGATTATTATTATGTGAAATGGACTGGTAAGGAATGGAAAAAAACGTATCTGGCGTATGGGGGAAAACATTTTCATCAGACTCCTGATACGGAAAGATGCTATAGTGGAGGGATGTCGATAGACAAACGGTTTCCGGAACAAGTGTATTGTTCAGTTCCGGTTAAAGGAGAACATGGAACTGTTTATGAAATTGTTAAATACTCGGTTGATACTAATGGGAAGGTAACTCAAGAGGCTGTGACTTATAATTCAGAAAAGAATAATGTCAGACCTTATTGCTTACAGAATATGAATAGTCATTCTTTGGGAATAGTATGGATGTATGGAGATTATTATGATTGGATTGTCAGTTCCGCCCGTCCTTTGGGATATTCTACGGCTATTCACGGAATTTGTCCGTTACCAGTTGCATCTATTGAATTAGATAAAGGTCTTTTGAAACATATAAGTTATCATCACAGGGACTCTGGTATGGACGAACAGACAGGGATGTTGAAAACTTCAGCAGGTAAAGAACTGAGCCTGTTGAAGAATAATTCTGCAAATGCGTTTACGGTATCTCTGTCTTTGTGTATTTCTCCGGATTCTTATTCCGGGAACATCCTGAAATTGGGCAACCTTACTTATGCATTGGAGGACACTACTTTAAAACCTGTTGTTATAGTAGGGAATAGTATCTATAAAAGTACCAATATACTTGGAAATTCGAATATTTGGAAGAAGCAGAAAAGGGTAACTGACGGAAAGTGGCATGTTCCTCAAAAGTTGAAAACTTTTAATCTAAGTATTACTTATGCCAAAGGTGAATTATGTACTTTTTTGAATGGACTTTTAGACCAGACTATAGCTGTAGACGGGTTGGTATTGGGCGATGTTATACTTGGAGGATTTAACGGACACATAGCGGAATACCGTATTTATGACCGTAAGTTGTCTCAAGATGAAGTGAGAATACTTTCAGGTAGAAATGGCATTAATAAATAGGAGATGGAGGTTTTCTAATATACATAAAAAGCTGGGCAATGATTTTAAATAGTACCTTTGGTAACAGTAAGAAAACAGACAGAAGTAGTAAAATAAACTTTTATTTGCTGAAAGTGTACACCTTCAATTTCGTTTTTTCTACGATGTGCTGTGTCTACGTTTTAATTAATAAGTTAAGTCTATGAATATGAAAATAGTTTTTCTTTTTATAATTGCTATAACTTTATCTTATAGTTGTAGTTATTCACAATCCGCCAATGAGAGTCTGAATTATTATGTAGATGCAGAAAATGGCAATGATTTAAACGATGGATTATCCCAACAGCAAGCATGGAGAAGTTTGGATAAGATAAAGGATATACAACTAAAAGCCGGTGATAGCTTATTATTCCGGCGTGGTTCTGTATTCTCTGGTATTTTGGAAATAAGTGCAAAAGGGTGTTCGGATCAGCGAGTAGTCATTGATGCATATGGAAAAGGACAGAAACCATGTATTGCTGCTCCAGATAGCTCCCTCTATGCAGTCTGCATTAAGAATTCGGATTATGTAACATTTCAGAATCTGGAAGTTGTCAATAAAGGAACAGAACGCATGGCGCATCGTACTGGAGTCAAAGTGCTGTGTGAGGATTATGGCATATCGCATAATATTATTCTTAATGCGTTGGATATACATGATGTAAACGGGAGTCTGATAAAAAATGAAGGAGGGGGTTCCGCTATTCTGGTTCAGAACAAATGGGAAAAAGACGGTGTCGTTTCTCTTTTCGACAGTTTGACCATTGAAAATTGTGTAATTCGTCGTTGTGAACGTAATGCCATTATTTGGAGTGCTCCTTGGAGCCGTAAAAATTGGCATTTGAGTACAAATACTGTAGTTCGCAAGAACTTGATAGAAGAAGTTCCAGGGGATGGAATTGTACCTATCGGATGTGACGGAGCATTAGTTGAATATAATCTAATGCGTAAGTGTACATCTCTTCTCCCCAATAGACAGGCGGCAGCAGGGATCTGGCCTTGGAGTTGTGATAATACAATTATTCAATTCAATGAAGTGAGCGATCATAAAGCGCCTTGGGATGGACAAGGGTTTGATTCCGATTACAATTGTACAAATACGCTGATTCAATATAATTATAGTCATCATAATGACGGAGGATTTATTTTGATATGCAACGCAGGGAAAGGTGAGACAAGCTCTGAAGATAATATAGGAAATAAAGGTTCGATTGTACGGTATAATATCAGTTTAAATGATGCTCTTCGTGCACGCGAAACGCATATTGGTGTTTTTTCACCTACCATACATATCAGCGGTCCTTGTGAAAATACTCTTATCAATAATAATATTCTGCACGTAGGTGTAAAACCTGCCAAACATATCGAAAAGAAGATGGTCACTTCAAATTCTTGGGGAGGATATGCCGATAGTACCATTTTTAAAGAGAACCTATTTTATGCTGCCGAGCCTTCTGAATTTAATTTAACCCAATCTACTCGTAATATTTTTGAGGGGAATTATTATTTGGGAACTTTTAAAGCAAAACCGGAAGACAATCGGGGATATAATACTTCTGTGTATTATAGCTCACTTACAGAACAAGATTCGGAGGATCTTTTTCTTTCTTCCTTGTTTGAGGAAATAGAAGTAGGGGATGGGGCGGCTATTCTTAGAGCCGTGAGGAAGGAAGCAATTCATCTTTTCTTTGAAAGGATGAAAATAACAAAATAGATCGGAGTTAAGAATGGACTTCAATAACTTTAATCGTGAGTGAAAATCGTGCATAGAGATTGCTAAGGTATAGAGCAAATAGCCTATGGTGGTAGTAAGTGGAAATATAAATCTTTATAACTGACTTCTGAAAATTCATACATCTTTTTGTATCTTTGCATTCCTCAATTTATGGAAAATGATATAAAATAGAATGGAAGTGGTCAAGACGGAATTGATTATGCTCGGAACGGGCAATGCTACTACAACGAGATGTTATAATACTTGTTTCATCCTGAAGACAAAAGAAACAATACTATTGGTTGACGCGGGCGGTGGTAATGGAATATTGAACCAACTGGAAAAAGTGAATCTGTCGATTGATGATCTACATGAAATATTTGTAACTCATGCTCATACTGACCATATATTGGGAGTTGTTTGGATGATACGTATGATTGCACAACGGGCAATAAGCGGGCATTACATCGGTAAATTCCGTGTGTATGGACATGACAAAGTTTTGCTGGTACTCGATCAGATATGCCGCATGACACTTCCTGATTCGATTATTGCTGCTATTGCTCAGTCTGTCGAATTCTATGAAGTCAGGGAGGGTGATATACTCCGGCCCGGAGATTTGCGCTTACAGTGTTTCGATATCGGTTCGACCAAAGAAAAACAGTATGGTTTCCGTGCTTTTCTACCTGATGGACAGTCTTTAGTTTGTCTTGGAGACGAACCGTATAATGAACAGAATCGTGCTTATGTAGAAGGAGCCGACTGGTTGATGTGTGAAGCTTTTTGTTTGTATAAGGATCGTGAGTGTTTTAAACCTTATGAAAAACATCATAGTACCGCATTAGATGCCGGCAGACTGGCGCAACAATTAGGGGTAAAGAATTTATTGTTATATCACACAGAAGATAAGACTTTGGACACCCGTAAGCAATATTATACGGAAGAAGCCGCTCAGGAGTTTTTGGGAACAGTCTATGTCCCCGAAGATTTGGAGAAAATACTTCTCTGAAATATAATATAGTGAGATAAAATCCACAGTCACTAAAATTAGTGGAAATGGACCTTTAGAATTCAGCATTTATATCAGGGTAGGGAACGACTGGGCCGGTTCTCAAGATATACTTTCGAGAAATTGTTTATCAGGGGAATTTTTATATCTTTGCAAGATACTGGTAAGATGTTCAAAGTTTTACAATATGGAGATAAAAAAAGTAATTTCTGATAAAAAAGAGTTTTTGGAACTGTTGCTGCTGGCTGATGAACAGGAAAGTATGATCGACCGTTATCTGGAACGTGGTGATATGTTTGTCCTGTATGATGACGGGTTGAAAGCGTGCTGTGTCGTCACCCGTGAAGGGGAGGGGATTTACGAAATTAAGAATATAGCTACGATCTCTTTTTTCCAGCGACAGGGATACGGTAAGCGCTTGATTCAATTTTTATTTGAACATTATCAAGGGAGGTGTTCTGAAATGTTGGTTGGCACGGGAGATGCGCCTTCTACGAGATCTTTCTACGAACATTGTGGCTTCACCATCTCTCATCGGGTAGAGAACTTTTTTACCGACAATTATGACCACCCTATGTATGAAGACGGTGAACAACTGGTGGATATGGTGTATCTGAAAAAGACATTTTAGTGTTTACTCTGTAATGGAAATGGATGTAAACCGGCTGGTAGAAGAATATGGGAATATGATTTCCACGATTGCACACCGGATGATTCAGAATAAAGAAATAGCTCGCGAAGCGGCGCAGGAAGTGTGGTATGAACTTTGCAAAAGTTTCCATAGTTTTAAAGGCGATTCGGAACTTTCTACATGGATATATACTATTGCCCGGCGTACCATCGGCAGGTATGCGGAAGGTGAAAGGCAGATGAAGATGACCGAGGTAGAATATTTCCGTTCGTTGCCTGAAATCGAATATTCCGGTGAGGAAGAGGCAAAGCGGGAATGGATAAAGGAAAGATGCGACTGGTGTATTACTGCTCTGAATCATTGTCTGAATAATGATGCCCGACTGATTTTTATCTTTAGAGAAAATGTGGGATTGCCCTATCGGCAAATCAGTGCGGTAATGGAACTGAAAGAAAGCAATGTACGGCAAATCTATAACCGTTCAATTCAAAAAATCACTCTTTTTATGAATGATACCTGTCCGTTGTATAATTCCGGTGGTACCTGTAAGTGTCGTATTTGTAAACCGGTACATTCCATTGATATGGATAAGGAATACGCAATAGTGCAGAGAATGATGAGGCTGGCAGATTTATACCGGAAATTTGAAAAAGAGTTGCCTCGAAAAAATTATTGGGAGAGATTTTTGCTGTAAGTTGTCACAAACCTCATGTGTGTTTTCACTAACTATATGTATAATTTAAAAACATATAGTTATGAGTAAAATTGAATTTTTAAAAGAGCAGATGATAGAGGCTCGCGCTTTTGTGAAACGTTTGATGTCCGAATTGCCGGAAGATTTATGGTATGTGATTCCCGAGGGTACGGATTCAAATTTCATCTGGCAGGTGGGACATTTATTGGTTTCGCAGAATTTTCATACTATGACTGCTGTGACAGGAGTAAATAAGAAAGTAGGAGAGCTGTTGCCTATTAAAGAATATAACAGAATATTTAATGGAATGGGAACTATGCACCGCTCTATAGAAAAAGATATGATTCCTGTACCTAAATTAAAAGAAGAGTTTGAGATTGTTCACCAAATTTGTATCAGTAGCTTGGAAACATTAAATGATGATATCTTATCCGATTGTTTGGAACCTCTTCCGTTTAAACATCCGGTAGCAGAAGTAAAGTATGAAGCACTGGCATGGAGCTTCAAACATGAAATGTGGCATAGTGCGGAAATGGAAGCTATCAAAAGGGATTTAGGCTATCCGATTGTGTGGATGAAACAAGAAATATAATAATATAAGCGGAATTATAAAAAGAACGAAGCTGCCTAACAAGTTTAGACGGTCTTTTTTCTTTGTTGAAAAGAAGGATTTTCTTCTGATTATTAGTTGAGAAGCCTTTATTATCAGTGATTGATTTATATTTGTTTTGAATAACTAAACACTAGTGTCCCAATTTTAATAGGACACTAGTGATAGTAACTATATAATTACTAGATTTATTCAACCTTTAGCATAAATATCCTCATCGCCAGTTATTGATGCATAGATAATATCATTTGAAAAAACATGATATTCGGATGGTATTTGAGAAATGGTATGGAAAGATCTTTCAATTCTTTCATAAATTGTATATAAGTTGAATCCACTGGTGGCAAATCTTTTTTTGAAGTGTGCATTTTGGCAGGGGGATAATATTGCCTCGAAAAAAACAAAATTTAGGTTCATGTAATTTATTCTATCTTTAAAGTAAAAAAAGTTCTCCTGATATTTCTACTTCTATTGTCATATCAATTAATAATAATTGTCTGGTTTTTATTAAAAATCATGTTATTCAACATTTTTGTAAAATAATGTATACTATGACTTTGTTCCTAATGGTTAATTTATTAAATTTATAGCTTCATTTAAACTAAAAAATATTTGAGCTATAATTGTAATTATAAAGAGGGATTTCGAAATCTTGCATGAGCAAGTATTTTAGAAATTAATATATCTTGTATGAATTGAACTGTATGAACAAATTGCGATTGATTATTTTAATTGCCTAATAAAGGCAATAGTTTTCAGGCAATTTTTAATACGATAAGCTGTACAAATTGGCTTCTAAATTTATTGGTTTTTAGTAAGTCTTGATTATTATTGCGGGAAGAGTTTATTGATTGCTTCCTCCTTGTTGATGCTATATAGAAGTTTATTAATTATTGTTATATAAATAATGTAAGCTTCATGAAAGGATCGTTTTTTCTGTTTTTTTTATTTGTATGCTTTTGTATACAAGGCAATACAAAAGAGGTGAGAGACTCTATTTGGGAAGTTTCACTATATTCATCTGAGTCTGGTGCAGAAGATCCATTGGTGCCTCAAGTAATCCCTCTCTCACCGCAATCAGCTGTTTATCAGAAATATTTGAATCATAAAATAAATGAATGTACAGGAATACCTGATATTCGTGTTCCTTTATATGAATTGGAAGTAAGAGGTCTGAAAATTCCTATTGTTCTTTCTTACCATGCCTCTGGTATCAAAGCCCATCAATATGACGGTGATGTTGGGGCGGGGTGGAGTCTAAATGTCGGTGGCTTTAAAGTCATGAGATCCGTATATGGCGGAGAAGACGAAAGAGTTGATAGATATAGCTATACTACCTGGGAATCTAATTATGCCAATCTGGACGGATACACCAGTACTGCACAGCAACGAATGGACAAAGATACATATTTAAGCCGATTTGTTTTGGGGGCACAAGATGGGGAACATGATCATTTTTCATATATACTACCTTCATCATCTGGGCATTTTATTCTCCAAAACAGCACGAGAGCGGGGCAGGTCAGGGCATTAATCGCCGAAAACAATCGGGACAGGATCTCTTTTTCAGGCGGGGACGGTACCTATTCATTTCGAAATATAACAGTCACTGACGGCGAGGGTTTTATTTACGAAATGAGTGTCGATAATAAAGAATACGCATCTGACAATAACACGGTCATTGGATGGCCCTTGTCTAAAATATTAACACCTTATAATGAGGAAGTTAAGTTTGAATATTCCAAATATGCAACAATGTATAATGAAGGTTGGGCTACTCATTTTTCATATACTGAAGCTCCTTTCTACACAAATTGGATTCCGTATGATAATGTATCTCCTAACGATGGTGAACTTACCGGAGATAGATTTTCTTTTCCTTATTCTTTCACAGACTATCAGAATTCATCCTTATTGGTACAAAAAATAGATGCGCCTAATTGTAAAATAGTGTTCCTGCGAAGAGGGATGACATATCCGAGTGGGTCAAGGGCTGACCAGCGTTATCAATGGAACCAGCTTGTCACTGATATTGAGATATACAATATGAGTAATGAATTGATTAAAAAAGTACATTTCGATTATGAACTAGTAACAAAAGGAGGAATCAATCGACATAATTTACTAAAGGCACTTGTTATTAGTGGACAACAACCCTCTTCCGAAGAAAAATATGCCTTCTCTTATTATCCGCCTTTATCAAATTCAGTCACAAATGAGTGGGGATACGGTGGAGCCGGAACATGGATACATGAGTTGTTCCGAACCTATCCACAGTTGTTATATAAGAAAAGAATTTCAGGGATAGATGAATATACACAATTTGAAAAAGTTGTGGATTCTTATTATATAAAGGGGTTCGGAAATCGTTCTGCCGGTACGAATCCGACATCCAACGAGTATTCTTTGCAGAAAATAGTATTTCCAACCGGTGGTTTTACCGAGTATGAATATGAATCACATGAGGATGATGAGGGAGTAAAAGTAGGAGGATTGCGAATAAAAAGAATAACTTCTAAAATAGCGGAGGATTCAACCCCAATTATAACAGAATATCAATATGGAGAAGCTAAGGTAGAGGTTCATCTTTCAGCAACAGATTTTGCGGAGGAACAATATGGCTTATCTTTTTTTGAACAAGTTGCTGCACCAGGTTTTGGGAATATAGCATATAGAGGTACCAGGACACTAATTTTCTCTACAACTCCAATACAAGAAGAATTGTGGGGTTCATCTGTCCGATACGGGAAAGTCAGTATCTTGCAATATGATCAAGGTCAAAATAAATACAACGGGAAAACTGTGATGCGGTTCGGGCACATCCCATTCAATGAGAGAAAATCTATTGCGCAAAGAGTCTATATTACGCCATTTGCCGGGGATTACTCCATTAATTTGACAATGCCGAACAATACCTTTGGCAGGGGATTTTGGGTAGGTTCGTATCTAGGTTATGAACCAGTACTTACAAACCGAATATATTATGACCAATATGGTACGATAAAAAAGGAAGAGAATTATGTCTATTCAGGTGTGGATAAAGAAGTTTCCAAAGAGCTGAAGGTGAAAAATAAAATAAAAGTAACTATTTCTGGCAATTTTAATCCAATTAATGTCTATCGGTTTGTGTCGACTTGCTACGATTATATAGAATATGACCTTCATATGGGTTTTTATCGTCTAGATGCAAAAAATGTCATCGATTATACTGATAGCGGAATCGTTACTTTCAATGAGTCCTATTCTTATAATCAAAACAATCAATTGAAGGAAAAGACGACCTATCCAATTGTAGAGCAATATAATTACCCTGAGGATTTTACCGATGCAATCTACAGTAGCATGGTTACAGCCAATATTCTGTCTCCAATTATTGAAAGAATAAAGTATAATCTTAGTTTCTCCCGAAACGAAATAGGAAGAATGAAGACAAACTACTCATCATTTGGCAATATGTATTTGCCTTCATCCAAACAAAGCAAAATATATGGTGATTACCGTACAGATATCTTTTACGACTTGTATGATATGCAAGGGAACATCCGGCAGTATACGACCCTGGATGGCACTAGTACTGTTTTGCTTTGGGCTTATAAAGGACAATATCCGATTGCTGAAATAAAAAACACTACTTATAGTCATGTCTTGGGAATTGTCAATGAATCTGCTTTAAATGCTATTTCATCCAGGATTGCTCCGACTGACTCAGACTGGGTATTGATTAATAATCTCCGCTCTGATCCCGCGATGAGCAATGCCTCTGTAACGACATACACTTACAAGCCACTGATCGGCATTCTGACAATAACAGATCCGACAGGTTTAACGGTTTACTATGAATATGATTCTCTAGGTCGTCTTCTTCGGGTTAAAAATGATTCAGGTAAGGTAATTGAGGAATATGAATATTATTATGCAGAATAAAATAAAAAAGGGAATGAAATCAAAATGGCTTATTCATATCCTAACGAGCTTATTATTGATAATGAGCTTGTCGAATGTGGATGCACAGGTGGTTTATCATCCGGAATTTCTGCCGGCGGCAGATAATGCAGTCTACTTTAATACAGAATGCCAGGCATTATGTTGGGAAGAATTTTTGTGCAAAGGAAGCATTTCCACAAGCGGTATTAATAAGGTTTTCACAGAAATGGAATTTAGTGTTTTTGGCTCCCCTCTCTATATAAGTTTTAATATAAATTATAATGGAAGCGGTTTCCCGCGTTTTGCAGTTGTTGACAGGCAGTTCAATCTCAAACCGATAGCATCTTCCACTTTCTCTAAAGGATATCTTCACTTATCTTTGGATACTATATCCCAAGTGCCGATACCAAGCACACCGGATGACAGACACCTGCTTGCTTTAGTTTTCTACGTTGTAGATGCCGAACATAAAGACACGCATATTACTAACATAAACCAACTTTTTCCAGGTAGTGAAATCTGCATGCCTATGAATGGGGATTTGCTTTTTGCATTACAAGCCACCCATCAAGAACCACAATCAATACCTGAAATAGAATCATACGATCCTGAGCCCGTATTAGGTCCAATAAGCCCTGATCAAAATTATATTCGTACCCGGACAATGAGGAGTGAGTCAGGGGATACTTATCTGGAGCGTAAAGATTTCTTTGATGGACTTGGCCGGCCTGTACAGTCTGTGCAAACAAGGATTACTCCTACATATGGCGATTTGGTCACTATGCAACAATATGATGTTTACGGTAGGGAATCCAGGAGCTGGTTGCCTGTTTATATCAGTGGAAATAATGGCTCATACGTTCGCCCTGACTCTATAATCTCGAAAGCTAAAAGAAGTTATGGTGGTGATTCTCATGCTTATAAGTTTCCTGGTTACGAAGACAGTCCTTTAAATTTTATCAGTAAGCAATATGGAGCCGGAGAAGATTGGCACAAAAAAAGAAAAGGTGTTACTTATGGCTACTTTACTAATTTGCCGGATATTGATTCCTTAACGTGTATCGAATATGCAACGATGGAGTCATCTGTCAGTGATACAGTGCTAATTATCAATAAGATTGGTGCTTATAGCGCTAATGAGCTGACTGTTGCCCGTGTCGAAGATGAGGACAGTAATGTCTCATTCGAATTCAAGAACAAACTGGGACAGAGAATACTGACCCGATATTGTGTAAATGATGGAAATGCAAGGACTTTTTATGACACTTATTATATTTACGATACCTCAGGCAATCTAAAAGCTGTACTTCCTCCATTAGCGTCCGATGCAATGAAGACAGGGACTGTATGGTCTAATATGGGAAATGATTTTATTCGGGATTATGCTTATCTATATAAGTATGATAACCGTAATCGATGCATTGCTAAACGCCTACCGGGGGTACAATGGATATATTACGTATATGATAAAGCCGACCGGTTAATACTGTCACAAAATGGCGAACAACGAAAGAGAAATGAATGGCTTTTCTCAATTCCGGATATCTTTGGGCGCGTTGTTTTAACCGGTATCTGTACTGATGATCATACTCCTGCAGTTGATTCCCTTGCTGATAGCATAGTGAGAGCAGAATGGTACCCGGGTCACAGTGATGAATTGATGGGGTATATAATAACAGGAATGACACTTGTCTCGCCCATTGTAATGACTGCGAATTATTATGACCATTATGATTTTCGTGCATTGGGCGGATTCTCAAATGCAGGTTTATCATATACTTCGTCAGGTATAGATGCCGGTTATTTGAAGCGTTATGGAGATGATACTTCACAAAGCAGATACAAACACAAAGGGTTATTGACAGGTGTAGCGACAAGTGTATTAACTCCTGATGGCAGTGTATCCAATGCTTATCTTTACAATACGATGTATTATGACAAGCAAAAACGTCTTATACAGTCAAAAGAAACTAACTATTTGGGTGGTATAGAAGCGAGATATACAGCATATAATTTTGTCGGACAGCCTGTACAAATCACTCATACACACACAACAGAGGGAAAAAATGAACAAAAAGAAGTTCTTACTTATACTTATGATCATGCTGGCCGCTTGCTTGCTACTACACATCAACTGAATAATGGGATAGAAGTTACGCTTGTTAGTAATGAATATGATGAATTGGGACGATTGACATCTAACAGTTATAATGGTCAAAGCAATTTAAAAACGAATTATACATATAATATTCGTTCGTGGATAAAAACAATCTCTAGCTCGTTATTTACTCAAACGTTATATTATAATGATCATCGTAGCAGCGGCACGAATAATCCCAGTTACAATGGTAGTATCTCTGGTATGGATTGGAAAGTGGCTGATGACAGGAATCGTGGTTATAACTTCTCTTATGATAACCTTTCACGCCTTACCGGTGCCGATTATCTGGAGGGTAATGTAGCAAGTGACAAATTTAATACTTCATATAGTTATGACAAGCATGGGAATATGCTGAGTTTGAGCCGTCATGGTAATGTAGGAACCAGTACCTATGGTATTGTGGATGACCTTACTTTGAGCTACAATGGGAACCAGTTGGTTGGTGTCGAGGATAAGGGTACGAATCCCAGCTTATCTCTGTCGATGGATTTCAAGGACGGTTCCCACGAATCTGTCGAGTACAGTTATGACGACAATGGCAATATGGTGAAAGATTTGAATAAGGGAATTAGCAGGATTGAATATAATTCTTTAAATTTGCCGAGACGGCTAACCTTCACAGGTGCGAACAATCCGGTTAATGAGTATGTTTACTCAGCCGGCGGCAAGAAGCTTTCTGTCATTCATAAGTCATCGACTGAAAAGCGTACCGATTATGTTGGTAATATGATTTATGAGAATGGTTCTTTGAAACGTATCCTGGTTGATGAAGGGTATATCGAGAATGGTATCTATCACTTCTATCTTCAGGATCATTTGGGAAATAATCGCGTTGTGGCCAAGTCTGATGGAACGGTGATTCAGACGAATCACTATTATCCTTATGGTATGTCGTTCGCAGAGGGTACTTTTGCAGACAAGCAGCCTTATAAGTATAACGGCAAGGAACTGGATACGGAGAATGGATTGAACCTGTATGATTATGGAGCAAGACAGATGGATGTTATTCCCGGCCGTTTCACCAGTATTGATCCGATGGCGGAAAAGTACTGCACAATTAGCCCATATGTATATTGTGCGAATAATCCGTTAAAGTATATAGATCCTGATGGCAAAGATTGGTATAAAGTTCAAGATGAAGAAGGTATTTGGCAATATAAATATAGCGAAGAAATCCGTTCACAGGCAATGTTAAATAGAAGAATATGGCTAAGTCCGGGGGATTAGGATATGTAAGGAAAGGTATTGTACGGGGACAAGGAAATCGAGGGACAGGAGGATTAAAAACCGGTATTCCAATTTATTTTGAACGTCAAGATACTCCAGGTAGTAGAGTTCCCGTTGCTGCGCAAATAGTTTTTTATACTAAACAAGCAGGCTTTAATTTTTCAAATAGATATGATAAATTATTTAATAATAGATTCAAATGAAAAGATTTGTAATGTTAATACTTCATTCACTATTGTACTTATTAGTATGTAACGCACAATATCTAAGAAGGGAAAGTGTATATTACCCATGTTTAGATATAATTGTGGGTTATTATTATAGTAATTATTATGAATTTCCTGAAAATACTAAGGACTTGATTAATTTTACGGAATATTATTTTAAAACTTACCCTGACGCAGATAGTTCTTGTAAAGACAATCTGCTTGTCAAGATACTTCCATTTTTTAAAGAAAATATGGAATACATTATTATGAAGGATGATGGGTATGTGTATACAATAGAAATGGGCAATGATACTTTGTTGTATATTCCGTCATCATTTAGGCCATTTTCTCCTTGTGATGATTCTCTATTCATAGGTGGGAATCCTAAAGATTATTATCATTTTTATGACCATTTACGTACTCCGCGATTCTTTTCGTCACATAACAAGGCTCTTTTGTTTCCTGACACTGTTTATTATGATTTTAAAAGAGAAGTCCTGAATCTTCAACAAAAATATGTTACACTAATAAACAATTCCTTGCCTTATAAATATTATATATTTGAGAATGATACAATACCAATATTATCTATGTTGGAATATAATGTGAACAAACCGCTTCATTACTATTGTAATGGTGAGCAGATTAATTCTAAACTTATTTTTTATGCGAAGCTAGAATCATTTTTGAAACGATTCTGCAAGTTGCATAAATGCAAACAGATACTTTTTATGCTCCCGGATTATAACCTACCGGGTAGGATTTTTTAGAAACTTTGTAGTAAAAATGAATATAGAAAGGGTTTTACTCACATTCGATTCACAGCTGAGAGAGCTAGGCTTATCTGAGGAAACGGGAGTATATCTAGTACAAATCAATATTGAAGGGAAAAGTTATATTAAATGTTGCGGGGATCTGAACAACCTTACCATGCAAGGAGTAAGATGTGGAAATTGTGAAGGAACCAATTTTATTGATTTTATGAAACAAGAAATAAGAATGGCAAATGTTGGTGATAGCACCAAGATCCGTTTTTGAACTACACGATTCATTCGGAAGAGATATACCGGGAATCACTTCCGGAAAAAGGACTTAATCTGCTTGAAAAGTATCATTCTATAAATCGGAAAAAATGGCTGATCATTAAGATGTATAAAACGAATATTGAAGTAAGAATACCTGTATCCACAATCTTCGATGGGAAAGTTTTGATATTAAGTAGGGACATTCAGTAAATGTTTCTATTTTTCTAAATTTATTCATGCTTTCTTTTATTTTTCTTTCCTCAAAAGATACAATATAAAAAGCCCTTTGTCAAGAGCTATATGAAAAAGTAGTTATTTAGTGTGAGCAAAGGTGAAGAAGAACAGTGAGAAAGTATATGATTTCTTAAATATTCGTCTTACTATAACTCACAAAAGTGACTATAAATTCAATTAGTATTGAATAAAATTGAATATTGTTTTAGTTATATTCAAATAATTATTTGTTTTATTCGTTTTTGTGATTACTTTTGTGATAAATTAAATCATCTAAATGTAAATCATCTAAATGTAAATCATATGAAGTGTATCTCTCTTACTTTAGCCCTTTTCTTATCCTTGTGTAGCTTTTTATGTCAGGCTCAGATTCTTCCTGTGGAAGAGCAAGCAGTAGTCTTGAATACAAAAGAGGGGGATATAAAAGGAAAGCTGCTGCTTCCTGATGAAGGGAAAACATGGCCGGTAGTATTATTGATAGCTGGTTCGGGACCAACTGACATGGATGGAAATTCAGCTATTGGTAACATGAAGAATAACTCGTTGAAGTTTCTGGCTGAAGGTTTGGCGAAGAATGGTATCGCATCTTTGCGTTTTGATAAGCGGGGGATAGCAAGTAGTGCTGCTGCCGGAAATGAGGAGGTAAAACTACGTTTTGAAGATTACGTGAATGATGTGATCGGATGGATTGATTATTTGGCAAAGGACCGTCGTTTCACCGGTATTACGGTAGTTGGTCATAGCGAAGGTTCGTTGATTGGTATGTTGGCTTGTAAGGACCGTCCGAAAGTAAAGGGATTTGTTTCGTTGGCGGGAGCCGGGCGTCCGGCTTATGAATTGATAGAAATTCAGGTTGCCGCTCAGAAGTTACCTGAAGCGATGCTGAAAGAAGTGGCTTCCATTAATGAATCGCTGAAGGGTGGTAAAGAGGTGACGGATGTTCCTGTGTATTTACAATCGTTGTTTCGTGCTTCTGTTCAGCCATACCTTATTTCATGGTACAAATATAATCCTCAGACTATTATTGCTGCTTTGAAAGTACCCGTTCTGATTGTACAGGGGAAAACTGACATTCAGGTTTCCGTGGAAGATGCGGAACTATTGAAGAAAGCTTGTCCTGCTGGCAGGTTCCTTCTGATCGATCGTATGAATCATGTTTTGAAAGATTGTGATGTGATGGATCAGCAACAGCAACTTGCTGTTTATACTAATCCTTCGTTACCTGTGAATACCATTTTAACATCTTCTGTCAGTTCATTTATAAAGAAACCAAAGTAATATGGGGGAGATAAAGAAGCGTTTACCATTACAGTGCCCGGCATGTGATGCTCCTTTGAGAGTGAACCGGTTGTTTTGCGAAGAGTGTAATACAGAGGTTTGCGGTAATTTTGAACTGCCTCTGCTGGCACGGCTGTCGGAAAAGGAACAGCAGTTTGTACTCGACTTTGTAAAATCGAGTGGCAGTTTGAAAGATATGGCAAAAAATATAGGAGTCAGTTACCCTACTGTTCGAAATATATTGGATGATTTAATCGAAAAACTAACAAAAATGGATGTATGATGGGAAATAAGGTAATAGAACAAATCGTAAATCCGTTCATTCGGATTGCCGGTATGAAAGCATTGGGCTGGGGAGTTTTAGGTCTGGCTGTTTCTACGTGGATCTGTTGGATATCCGGTTATCATTATCACGGATTGCTTCATTTCGGTCCTGCTCCCAATCCGGCTTGGTGGTGTTATTTGGCGGAGCATTTGATCGTGTGGCTGATTCCTGCGTTACTGTTCTTTCTTGGAGGCGTTTTTTTGTCACATTCCCACATTCGTATAGTAGATGTGTTGGGCACTGTGCTGTTTGCCCAGTTACCGTTACTGGTGATGAATTTAATTAGTTTATTGCCGCCTATGCGAATGTTGTCTCAAATGGATATGAGCATGTCACCCGAAAAGCTGCTGGCACAACCTTATTTCTTGCAAGCGGTGGTTTTGTCGTTGCTGGGATTACCCTTTCTGATCGTTATGCTTGTATGGATGTTTAACGCATTGAAGGTATCTTGCAACCTGAAGAGCTGGCAGTTGTGGACAGTTGCACTAGTAGGAATTATCGGCGGTGATGTCTTGTGCCGTATAGTGATCGGGTGGTTGTATTGACGGTCAAAAACATGGTGACACTATCCTGCTGTCATAGTGTCACCATCACACAGATATAGTGACACCATAACAATGGGATAGTGTCACCATGTTAAGACTGTTTATATTGCCATCCAGGCATTCCTATTCATTGAACCAGTCTATCTTTTTAGAGAAGTACATTACTAATGCCAGAATGCAGAACAATCCCAAACTACCTGCCAGTAAAGCGAAGGTCTCCAGCTGAATGAGAATAAAGATATAAAGGTAAAGGATGCTCAACAATCCGGACATGGTCAGTGCAGGTTTCTTCTTTTTGATGATACCAAACATATATCCTCCTACCAACATAATGGTTAATGCAGCTGATATTAAATATGCCGGGTTGAAACCGATATGTTCGGAGAAGGAGAGTAGTAAGCTGTAAAACAGGCATAATGCCAGACCTACCAATAAATATTGTAAAGCGTGGATACGGGTCTTATTCATGATTTCTGTGAAGAAGATTACTCCGAATGTTAGCAGGATAATCAGAATTGCATATTTGGCGGAACGCATAGATTGCTGATATTGCTCTACCGGAATCTTAAAGTTGACACCAAAACTGGAATTATCCACCTCTTTAATATTGGCAGCACTGTAATCCATCATGACCTGTGAATAGTTACGGTTCAGATTTAAAACCTGCCATTGAGCCGAGAAATCTTTTTCTGTGACATTCCGGTTATTAGGCAAATAATTGCCTGTAAAACTGGGGGTGCTCCAGTTAGCTTTCAGATCAACACGAGTTGTTTTCCCCAGTGGGATAAAGTTTAGAGATTGCGAACCTTTCAGTTTTATTTTTATCTCATAAGGCAGTTTCTTGTTCGTCTTCAACTCCGACAGATTAGCGATGGCATGCACACCTGTACTGCTTAATCCCCTGTTGTCCATTCCCGGTTCAAAGATATAAACAGAATCTCCCAGAGCAATGCTGATTTGCTCGCTGATTCCCCGCATGTCCGTCAGGTTCAGGCAAATGGCAGCTCTGTCCAATTGTAGTTGCTCTATATCTATTCTGCTTTTTCTCAGTTCTTCCGAGCTGAATGAACCTTTCAATGTGAGCTCCGACTGGTATACATTGACCTCATAGATACTCCTTTTGAGTATTTCTGTTTTTAGCTGCCCATTGATTGAAAGTTCGTCAGGGAATAACATCAGGTCTTTGATAGATACTTTCTTTTCCCCTTTGTTTTCCGTAACGACCGGATACTGGATATTCAGATACGGTCCGGTGACGGTCTGTGCAAGGCTCCATTTTTCGCTTACCTCGTTAATTGCTTCTTCCTGTGTGCGTCCTCGTTCCGAGATGAGGTCTTGGATCATAAACATAGGTATCATCAGAAGAATAATTAGTCCTCCGATAATTACAATTTTGATTGTTTTTGAGAAGCGATGCAGGCATCCTAATGGTTGCTGCTGTTCTACCTCTTCGTTTGATTTTTCATTGAAACCGTCCATAAGATAATAGTGTTTAGATGAATTATTATGTTGACTTTAGAAAATTCTCTAAGGCTTCAATATGGGATTTAAAGGCATCTCTGCCTAATTTTGTAGCTCGGAAAACCGTTCGTGGTTTTCGGCCTACAAAACCTTTTATGCATTCGATATATTTCAGCTCTTCCAGTGCACGGGTATGACTTGCCAGATTGCCATCTGTCAGGGAAAGCTGTTCTTTCAGAAAATTGAAATCAGCTTCCTCATTGACCATCAGCACAGCCATAATCCCCAACCGGACTTTGCTTTCGAATGCTTTATTAATATTTTGGAATGCTTCTATCATTTATGATTTCCTTCTTTCGTAATGTAAATAGAACAATATGCCATATAGAATATGGAACCCGCCGAAACCGATGGCCCAAAACAGTAAGGAATGACCTTCCCAAAAACAGTCGATGATTCCCAGTCCGATAAAAGCATATCCTAACCAAGCAATACTGGAATAGGTAAATTTGGAAACATTGACTAATGTCAGACCATAAAATAAAAGCATGATTGATGCTATTATGCCATAATATCCATGCAATAGAATGGAAATACATAATATGCCTCCGGTCAACATCGGGAGAGAAAAATTCCACAATGCCCGATAAGTCAGCCGGCTAAAAAACTTTTGCCCAGTCTTTTTTGATTTATAGTAGGAAAGGATACAGGCAGTGACAGCGGAGACTGTCAATACAAGTGAAGCTACTATGATCATTAGTTCCAAAGCTGTGGTTAACTTTGTGTCTGGTGTAATAACTTGTGTAGCGACATAGGCGCCCACTAATGCGTAAATGCCCGCCATAATTGCAGCGAGGCCACTGAAAGAGATAAACTTTGAGGACTTTTCCATCAACTCTTTTATCTCATTTACTGATTCTAATGCTTTATCTTTATTCATATAAAAAGTACTTTGTGATGCAAAGTAAAATAAAAGATTTCAGATGAACAAGATTTTAATCGGATTATTTTGAAGAGAAATGTTGAGATATGCTATTAATGCGTTGATAGTTAAATGATTAGCATGTGGATAAATGAAGTTGTATGTAATCACTAAATTCGATATATAAACGAAATTAGTCAAATGTTTGACTAATTCGGGGGAAATACAGTCAGTCTTTAAACATGGCTCTGTCACAAGGTCACAAGTATGACGAAGCTGTACAAATAGCAACTAATTCTCTCCATGCAACCTTACAACAGCAAAGTTTGCTACTTACTTTAAAAGAGATTCTGGGATATCTGTTGGTAATATCGGTTATTATTGCTGTTGTCTCCCGTTTTATCCCGTTTTATCCCGTTTCATAAAACGATTCGTGTTACATTCCTTAGGACAGGGGATGATATGGTATAGTTATATATAGAACTTGCAGTAAAAAAGAAAGATTATAAAACAGTTTTTACTAAATATTTTTTATATTTGGCTATGGAAATATTTCGGAAAAGAATTTAACCTGTCATTAATATGAATTATCAAAAGTTATTGGTTGCTATCAGGAAAGTGCCTTTGCTACTTTATGTGAGATTTGTTCCAAGTAAACATTTCTTGATAAATAAGGCGGTCATCATTTTATTACCGATTTTATTATCACTACTTTCATACTCTTTGAAAGCACAGATTTCCGATAGTATTTTTCACAGATTGTCGAGGTATGTTGATGCTATAGAAAACTTTGGAGAGGTGTTTCCGCAAGAGAAAGTGTATTTACATTTCGATAATACCAGCTATTATCAAGGAGATCCTATTTGGTTTCAATGTTATGTGGTAACATCTGAACTGAATCATTTGTCAGATTTGAGCAAAACTCTCTATGTTGAATTGCTAAATCCGGGTGGGGAGATCGTATCTAAACGTGTATTACCCATAAAAAATGGGCGTTGCCATAGCGGTTTTGAGCTGACACAACTACCTTTTTATTCGGGTTTCTATGAAGTTCGTGCTTATACTAAATACATGTTGAATTTTGGGGAAGAAGTTATTTTTTCACGTGTTTTTCCGGTTTTCGATAGGACGAAGAAATTAGGAAACTTTAAAGAGAAGAATATACAGAAATATACTGTATATAAATATCCTCAAAGCAGAAAAAGAACTACGAAGGAGAAGAAAATCAATTTGAGATTCTTTCCGGAAGGAGGTAACTTAATTAAAGGTGTTTTATCTAATGTTGCTTTTGAGGCCACTGATACTTATGGAAATCCTGTAGCACTTTCAGGAAAAATTGTTAGTCGTGGGAAAGAAGAGATCGGTGCTTTTACTACTACACATGAAGGGCGTGGCGTATTCACATATGTTCCTTCCGGAGAAAATAGTGATAGGGCAGAAGTGGAGTTTGATGGGAAGAAATATCGTTTTGATTTGCCGGAAGCTCAATTACAAGGATATGTTATGCAGGTTGATAATCTTTCTTCAGAAGATAGTATATCGGTCAAAGTACAGAAAAATAGTCATACATCCACGGCTGTGTTGGGATTGGCTATAGTTGCTCATGGGAAGTTGCTCAATTTTTGTATGATAAACATACATAAAAATACTCCTGTATCTTTCAAACTGGATAAGTCGGCATGGATGCCGGGAGTAGTACAAGTAGTATTATTTGATACAAAAGGACAAATTATTGCCGACCGTCTTGTTTTTGCCCGAAAGCCAAAGTTGTTAACGATAACTGCGCAGAAAAACAAAGAGAACTATTTTCCGTTTGACCGTGTTGTATTGGAATTTACTGTGCATGATACGGTCGGAAAGCCTGTTCGTACTCCTATGTCAGTTTCTATACGTGATGGATGGGAGGAAGTTGAGAATCGTCATTCGATGTTGACAGATCTGTTATTGATGTCCGAAATCAAAGGATATGTTCATCGTCCGTTATATTATTTTGAGGCCGATGACTATGAACACAAAGCTGCTTTAGACAATCTGTTGATGGTTCAAGGATGGAGACGCTATTCATGGAAACGCGAATCGGGTGTGGAACCATTTGAACTCAATTACATGCCTGAACAAGGAATTGAGGTACACGGACAAGTTGTTTCATTCGTCAAGGGTAAACCCAAACCGAATGTACAAGTTTCTTCTTTTCTTGCAAAGCGGGGAGAAGAAGAAAAATCATCAGAGGCATTCTCTATTAATCTTTTTGAAACAGATAGTGTCGGACGTTTTACTTTCATTTCCAATATTACCGGTAAATGGAATTTGATTCTTTCTGTGATGGAAAAAGGAAAAAAGAAAGACCATAGAATTATACTCGATCGAGTTTTTAGCCCTCAGCCCAGACAGTATCTTTTGGGTGATATGCAAATAGATTTACCTGACGAACAAAGATTAGAGATGGGAAAAGAATTTCAGATAGATACTATTATAGGCAACGATATGGATTACAATCATTTTATGGATGCTTACGAAGATTCCTTGGAAAAACGAGGCATACGTGAGAAATATCATCGCTTGGACGAAGTTGTTGTGAAAGCTAAAAAATGGAATCATGAAAAGGAGATTTATGAGAATCGTTCTAAATCGATTGCCTATTATGATGTACCTGCTGAGATAGATGAGATTCATGATAGAGGAGACTTTATCGGTAATGATATCCATGAATTATTGCTTCGCATGAATGAAAGATTTGTACGTAGGGTTGGAAATGGTGAAGAATGGTTGAAATATAAAGGACGTTCACCTCTGTTTGTTGTAGACTATAGGAGAACAGAGGCTACTGAAGCAGATCAGAGCTACTATAAAACACTTGATCTGGAAACAATCAAGTCAATTTACATAAATGAAGAGCTTCCTATAAGATGCCGTTATGCCGATCCTCGCATGACTTCAACCGATGTTGACAGATGGTATAGTTGTGTTGTTTTTATTGAAACTTATCCGGAAGGAAAGATTCCGGTAAAAGGTGGAAAAGGAGTTAGAAAAACGTGGTTGGATGGCTATAGTGAACCTGTGGAATTTTACCATCCTGATTATTCTATTCTTCCGAAAGATGAAGATTATCGTCGTACATTGTATTGGAATCCGGAAGTTATACCGGATGAAGCAGGTAATGCCAGGGTGAGTTTTTATAATAATAGTCGTTGTCGCAGATTGAAGATAACAGCCGAAACGATTTCTCCGGATGGGACAATTGGTGTATACAATGAGTAATGTAATTGATGAGAAAGACTAATCTAATAATATAAAATAGGGGCAGTTATATACGACTCTACACTAGCCTTGTCGTTATAACTTTTGGTTATAAAAAAACTCTTCCTAGTCGGCTATAACTGGGAAGAGTCTGTATCTTTTTCGACTGCTAAGATAGCAATTATTTTTCTTTTATCCTTTCATTTTTTTATTTATTTCCTGTAGATTATTAGAAATATTGCACAATACTTTCAATACAGCCCATGTAACAACCGTAGATATTAGAATAGCGACTGACCAAATCATTAGCGTTATGCCTATTCCATAATCTGAATATTTGTCAAATCCTACAAAGAATAGAATGATAGCTGCAATAGTTCCTAAGATTAGAGTTGCTTTAGCGATTACATTCAATACGCTTTCAGCTTTCCCTATAGCTTCTTCATCTACTTCGTTTTTTTTCTTTTCCATCAATGTAGAATAATTAGATTTCAAACAATCAAGGCAATAATCAGAAAAATTATTGTCTAAGTCTTTACCGCATTTTTTGCATTTCTTTTCCATAACATTTGCGTTTTATTGGTTAATACTAAATAATAATGTTTCCATTTAGTTAGCATCACCTCACGCATATATATGAAAAAGGCGTAGAACTAATGCCTAACGCCATCGAGGGCTACCACACCCTACTCACTTATAGGCAAAGTCTACGCCAGTATATTGGCGTATAAACGCAATACACCCATAAGTGAGTCAAAATAGCCCTATTGCTTTCAAGGTGGTAGTTCGATGGCGATTAGGCTATAATATGTAAAAAGCGTACCATCTATTCAATGATACGCTGCAAATATAAGAATAACTTCATAAAGTTCAAACGCTTAATCCTTCTTCTTTTTTTGTTTTGGTATTTTTGTAGACATAGAGACTACGTCTTTTGTATCTACCCTTTTCTCCGGATAAGGAAAATTCTTTAGCATTTCACCCACCCTTTTCATGGCTTCATGAAATTCCTCCTCAGAGATTTTTCCTTCTTTCATCTCTAAATACGCTTCTACTATACTATTAAACTTCTTCTTTCCCATAATTAAGCAATGTTTCGCAAAAGTAAATTAAATCTTTGAGAATCGCTAAAATTCCGGGTATTAAACCGAAAGATGAATTCATCAACATACTTTTGCAAATGTTTTTTGCTTACCCGTATATATGTCCCTAACATCATTCTATCAAAGTGTGACCATGCATTTTCTATTCCATTTGTACTGACAGTGATTATTTCACCTTCATCTGTGGCGTATGTTGTACCGTAGAAATGTTTCTCATGATCTACAGATCTTTGCGTATAGCTGCCAATTAATCCGGTATATTCCCAACCATCAGTGTAAACCACACTTTCTTCTTTAACGTATTCTTTAATAATGGGAACTAATGTTTTAGACTGCGTGTTAGAAACAACTTTAGCTATTAATTTTCCTCCTCTTTCTAAGATGCCAAATACCGGAACTTTGTCTTTATAACTGCGTCCCTGACATTTCTCTACTTTCTTATCCTTATGTCTATTCTTGTTCTTTCCACCAACAAAAGTTTCGTCTATCTCGACCTCACCAGACAACTTAGAATTATTTGCATTTGCCTTTGCAGCAAACTCTCTAACCCTCATCAACATATGCCATGCTGTTTTTTGAGTGATCTCTAAGATACGAGCTAACTGACATGAAGAAATACCACCTTTATCAGCTTGAAACAGGAACATTGCAAGCAACCATTTCGTCATCGGAAGTTTGGTGTTTGCTAATGGAGTACCAGTTTTAACATCAAAGTATCGTCCAGTATTCTTGCATTTGTACTTACCATTTTTACATTTGTAGACTTTAGAAGTAACGTCATATGGTGAAATAACTTTTCCATTCCACCTCATTTTCTCAAAGTAATTAATGGCACTTTCTTCATTTGAAAGGACTTTTGATAATATTGTGTATAAACTTTCACCTTTCATAACGTCAAATTTTTAAGTACCTAAATATACTAAATCTCAACGATATATGCAAGTAAATTGCAACATATTTTTAAGAGAAAGTTCTGTAAGGATGCTAAAGAACATCCTTACAGAACATACACATCTATTTACCGTTTATCAATTATAAACTGTACATTTGCAGATAGTATTAACCTTTAAAACGACAAAATATGACTAAAGCTGAATTCCAAAATCTCATTGGTAAACTAGAACATAAATCATGCCCGATATGTAATAGCCATATAATTGATATAATGCGAGGTGGAGAGGATATAGTTGGCTTGGATAATCTAAATGTTACCCATTATAAGGATATTGTTATCCCAAATGCCAATTATTGGCATTTAGAGTGTAGACACTGCGGATATGTTATGAAGTTCAATATTGATAAATTACTCCGTTAATTCCTTATTTTCAAAGAAAAATTTTGTTTTTTCAGGCTCATAGAGAGGAAAGTTTTCTATTGGATAATTGTAACTCCATTTAATAATAGCTACAGATTCTTTTTCCATTTCTTCCACAATCTCAATTCCTGATTTACCAAATGTTTCAACATTGTTCTTCGCAATTAGCAGCGCAATAAGTTTATTTTGCGCTGCTAATTCGTTTGCTACTCTTTCCAACAATTCTTCTTTCTTTTCCATGATTTTTAATTTTAAATTGTTAATAAAAAAAGCCCGTATTCCTACGAGCTATAACTTTTTCCTATAACGGTAACGCTAGGTGCTAAATGGTATATAACTGCCAAAATAGGGTACATATTACATTGGTTTTGATGTTTTTGGTGAAACAGCAGAACCTGTGTAATATATACCCCTAATAATGAGCTTTTTATGCAGTGATGAAATGTTTATAAAGTAACCCCTGTCTTAAAGATCGCAATTTCGCGATAACCTTTCTTCTCGTTGTTCACGAGTTCGCCGCTTGCCACTTTAATCACATAATCGATAAAACGTTCACAAGTTTTCTCCATCGGTTCATTTTCAACGATCACTCCGGCATTAAAATCAATCCATCCCGGTTTGTTCTTTGCTAAAGTAGAGTTGGTAGAAATCTTCATTGTCGGAACAAAAGTACCGAAAGGAGTTCCGCGTCCGGTAGTGAAAAGTACCATATGGCATCCGCTGGCTGCGAGAGTAGTGGCAGCTACCAGGTCATTACCCGGGGCAGAAAGTAAATTGAGTCCTTTCTTTTGCAGGCGTTCTCCATAAGGCATCACACCGGATACATAACTCTTTCCACATTTCTGTGTACATCCCAGTGCTTTTTCTTCCAAGGTAGAGATGCCGCCGGCTTTGTTACCCGGAGATGGATTTTCACCCACAGGCTCTCCATGTGACAGGAAGTATTCTTTGAAATCATTAATCAGATGCACAGTCTGTTCGAACAAGTCCTTGTTTTCGCAACGATTCATCAGGATTGTTTCTGCACCGAACATTTCCGGAACTTCTGTCAGCACGCTTGTACCACCCTGCGCAATCAGAAAGTCGGAGAACATACCCAATAACGGATTGGCTGTAATACCGGAGAAACCATCGGAACCGCCACATTTCAGCCCAACACGTAATTCGGACAGAGGTACTTCCGTGCGTTCATCTTTAGATGCCTTAGCATATAAGTCACGCAGAATTTCCATTCCTTCTTCATATTCATCACCTACTTTCTGAGTAACCATAAACTTTACACGATCCTGATCGAAATCACCCAGGAATTCACGGAATACATCCGGCTGGTTGTTTTCACATCCCAAACCTACCACCAATACTGCACCTGCATTGGGATGAAGTACCATATCACGAAGAATCTTTTTCGTATTTTCATGGTCGTCACCGAGCTGTGAGCAACCATAATTGTGGGGGAATGCAACGATAGCATCTACCCCTTTTCCTTCTGTTTCGCGACGCAAACCTTCGGCTAGTTGTCCGATGATACCGTTTACACAACCTACAGTCGGGATAATCCAGATTTCGTTTCTTACACCGACATCACCATTCTTACGGCGGTAACCTTTGAAAGTTAGGTCTTTATGGGGGATATCCAACGCAACCTGAATCGGATTATAGGTATATTCCAATAGTCCGGCAAGGTTCGTCTTGATATTCGTTTCGTTCATCCAGTCTCCCTGTCTCTTCGTCATGCGGGCATGGCCGATAGGGTAACCATACTTGATTACGTTCTCGCCTTCTGCAAAATCTTTGAGTGCAAACTTATGACCGGCAGGAATGTCTTCGTTCAGTGTAATCTCAATGCCATCTACAGAGAGATGCTCTCCTGCCGGGAGGTTAACAATGGCAACAGCAACGTTGTCGGCAGGATTAATTCTTAAATACTTTGTTTCCATGTACTTGTTTAGTTGGATTTTGTTGTTATTTGCTATGGTAATAGTCTATTGTCTCTACAGTCAACAAGTCAATTGGCATATAGTTGATGCAGGTCACGTCTTTCTTGAAAATGAGGTGATCGCACAGTGCCTTGATACCATTGAGACCTTGTAGCTCCGGTTGCTGGGCTATGAGGAAAGATACGCTTCCTTCTTTCAGGCAGGTGACGTTTCGTTCCAAAAGGTCATAACCTATCAGATTGAAATCTTTCTTTCCGCGGCTTTGCAGATATTCGCCAACGATGTAGACTTTCGAATTGAAAGTGATTCCGTTCTTCACACTCGGGTGGGCGCGGAAGAATTCATCCAGCATTTCGTTATCTTCATCATTGCGCTCTGCATGTAAGTCGAGCTCCAGTATATTACAAGACGGATGATGTTCCTTCATGTACTGCCTGAATCCGATTTCCCGGTTTTCCTGCTGATTAGAACCGACAATTCCTTCATGTATTTTGCGGAAAATGACAATCTCTTTTTCGTCTCTGGCAAGCAACATCAACATACGGGCGGCAAAGTATCCGCTTTGGCGTGAGTTCTGCCCAAAGAAGGCGAGGGGAGGGACGTCTTTAATATTTGAGTCTATATATATAAAAGGTATATCCAGTGTTTGCAACTGGTCAGTGAATCCTTTAGTATATTGAGGAGCTGTAGGAGCTACCATAACTCCGTCCGGTTGTTGAGTCAGAATTGCTTCGCTGGCATCTACAAACGAATGGTAATCGTAAGGATCATAATAGTTGATTTTCACTGAAGTATTGAAATCCGAATAGGTAGCGATGGCTTCGTGGATGCCCAATTCTACTGCGGTCCAGTATTCACCTTCCAAGTGTTGGGGCAGAAGGCAAATGAATGTATACTTTTTGTTGGATGCCAAAGCGCTGGCATACATATTAGGTTGGTAGTCAAGCTGCTTCAGAATTTCTTCCACCCGTTTTTTACTTGCTTCTGATACGCCGCTGCGCCCGTGAATGACGCGGTCTACTGTTCCTACTGACACGTCTGCTAAGCGGGCGATGTCTTTGATTCTGATTCTTTCGGGCAATTTATTCATACGATCACCTTATTTATATAGGTTTATGTGCTCGCACACAATAATAATCTTAATATTTTCGACACAAATATATAACAATTTTTGTAATTACGAAAATTGTTGTATCTTTGTGCCCGCACACGAAAGGTGTGTGGTGTTACTCTGTTTATAGATTAAATGTCATATAATCAGTTGTTTAAACCCTAAAATGGACTGAAAATGATAAATTGAAACTTCATAATATTAATAACTTAGAATTTAAAACATAAGATTATGGGAAAGAAAGTCGTTACATTAGGCGAAATCATGCTTAGATTGTCAACTCCGGGTAATACTCGCTTTGTTCAGTCTGACTCTTTTGATGTAGTATATGGTGGTGGAGAAGCAAACGTTGCAGTAAGCTGTGCCAACTACGGACATGAAGCCTATTTCGTAACCAAATTGCCGAAACATGAAATCGGACAGTCTGCTGTAAACGCTTTGCGTAAATATGGCGTGAAGACAGACTTTATTGCTCGTGGTGGCGACCGTGTAGGTATCTATTATCTGGAAACTGGTGCTTCTATGCGTCCTAGCAAAGTTATCTATGACCGCGCTCATTCTGCTATTGCTGAGGCTGATGCCGCTGACTTCGATTTTGATGCTATCATGGAAGGTGCTGACTGGTTCCACTGGTCTGGTATCACCCCTGCTATCTCCGATAAAGCTGCCGAACTGACTCGTCTGGCTTGCGAAGCTGCGAAGCGTCACGGTGTGACTGTATCAGTTGACTTGAATTTCCGTAAGAAACTGTGGACTAAAGAAAAAGCTCAGTCTATCATGAAACCATTGATGCAGTATGTAGATGTATGTATCGGCAACGAAGAAGATGCAGAACTTTGTCTGGGCTTCAAACCGGATGCTGACGTTGAAGCAGGTCATACAGATGCTGAAGGTTACAAGGGTATCTTCCAGCAGATGATGAAAGAGTTCGGATTCAAATATGTTGTTTCTACATTGCGTGAATCTTTCTCGGCTACTCACAACGGCTGGAAAGCTATGATCTACAATGGTGAAGAATTTTATACTTCGAAACGTTATGATATCGATCCGATTATTGACCGTGTAGGTGGTGGTGACTCTTTCTCCGGTGGTATTATCCATGGTTTGATGACTAAGCCTAACCAAGGTGCTGCTCTTGAATTCGCTGTTGCTGCATCTGCTTTGAAACACACTATCAATGGCGACTTCAATTTAGTTTCTATAGAAGAAGTTGAAGCTTTGGCTGGTGGTGACGCAAGTGGCCGCGTACAGAGATAAGTTGAGAATAGAGAGTTGAAAATTTGAATAGTCAATTCACTTAAAATAGTAAATAATAAGATGGCAAAATTCGATAAAATAGCCGTAATGAATAAAATCGGCTCTACAGGCATGGTTCCTGTGTTCTATCATAAAGATGCAGAAGTGGCAAAGAAAGTTGTAAAAGCTTGTTATGACGGTGGTGTCCGTGCTTTTGAATTCACCAATCGTGGTGACTTTGCGCAGGAAGTGTTTGCTGAAATCGTGAAATATGCAGCAAAAGAATGTCCTGAAATGGCTGTCGGCATCGGTTCAATCGTTGATCCGGCTACTGCTGCAATGTATCTTCAACTGGGAGCTAACTTTGTAGTAGGTCCGTTGTTCAACCCGGAAATCGCTAAGGTATGTAACCGTCGTCTGGTGGCTTACACTCCGGGCTGTGGCTCTGTATCAGAAGTTGGTTTTGCGCAGGAAGTAGGCTGTGACCTTTGCAAAGTATTCCCTGGAGATGTCTACGGAACTAACTTTGTAAAAGGGCTGATGGCTCCGATGCCATGGTCTAAGCTGATGGTGACAGGCGGGGTAGAACCTACCAAAGAAAACC